>JAABUT010000278.1_pt1 | contig 93597 bp, 73 predicted proteins | sample 5559281 | NCBI WGS metagenome assembly JAABUT01 (sample SAMN10711880, study PRJNA513359) | rock metagenome | isolation source: Antarctica rocks | place: Antarctica: Victoria Land, Ricker Hills nord | collected 2016-01-04 | reverse complement strand
CTTTACTAATTATAGCTTTCAATTGTTCCCGTTCATTCTTAGTAAGGGTGACTTTAAAGCGTACCATCTTTTTTGGATGGTAAAGTTAGGGAAGTTAACAGCCATATTTAGATTGACATGACACTAGTAGTTGCAGTATTATAGTCTGAAAGAATTTTTTCAGGAATTGCTTCAAAAGAAACATAGTGCCTAAATAAAACCCACTTTTCTTTTCTCAATATATATGGATAAAATCCACAACTCTTGCACCCTTTTAGCGATGGTATATTATTTATTGTTACAAATGTAAGCACTGAGTCAGCTCCCATTTTGCTTGCTTTTTCAGCAATGCGATACATTGCATGAGGCATCACTTTTAAGCCCCGAAATGCAGGATACATATAAGCACCTTCTAGTAGAAATTCCTTTTCCTGAAGTTTTGGAAAAATCATTCCGAAGTATCTATGAATATCCAAATTTTCTGAAGGACTAAGGATCCATTGCATATAACAAGGAGTATCATCAGCAGTAACCGCAACATAGCAGTTTTTAAAGTTTACATTTATTAAATCACGCTGAACTTCAACCATTCTTGTTTCCTCCTCAGTTAATCCATCTAAGTTTAAAAGCCGGTTAACATCTTGCTTCTCTAATCGGCGAACTTTTATATCAATTTTAGCTTTAGGGGGCGTAAATGCTTTTCTCATATCTCTCTTTAGCCCAAAAGAAAGTTTATTAGAGTAAAGACGTTCATTCAATATCTTTAAAAAAATACTGGTGCGACCTTTAATAATTAGATTGAATCCTTTCTTAACCTTAGCAAGGATGTTTTTGTTAATTTTACCTTCCATATTAAGTTGTATATAGTTATAGAATACCTATAGAGTTATACACAGTTGTTAGTGAATTAATCTACCACAAGAAAGAACCCTTTATTGAATGCCCAATTAAAACTCCTTTCACCTTCGAAATAACTAATCTCTGTATTAGAACATTTCCAATTTAATAATTCTTTGAATTTTTAGCTTTTACTTTAAAGGACAATGAAAGACTCGAAGTATTCCTTACGGTATCTTCAAAAATACCTGCATCCAGGAAAACTCCACCTTTTGATAGCAAAATACCATTGAAATCCCTCGTCCAATTAACGTCTCTACCGTAGTCAATTGCAATACTTTTTGAAATGAGATGGTAATCCCACTTCTCCGGATTTTTTGAAACGATATTTGAAAAAGTATCGGTTCTAATTCTGACTAAATCCTAATTTACCATTTTGTAAATGATAAATATTATTTGAATGAATAAGTTTTCCCGAAATGATAAAAGACTGTTTGGAAATATAATATTTAAGGAGATTTTCCTTTAAATGCTATTCTTTTGCTTTTCATTAAAAAAAGGACTCATAATCAGGTGGTCACTACGAATTGGACCAGTTTTTTCTGCAGGCAAAAAAATATCTGCAAATCTTTTGTTGCGTTGCACTCCTGCACATAATACCTTTGCGCAGCAATATTTTATAATTCAATTCAAGAATCTAATAAATTAAAGCTTTCTTAAAACTCCTGTTATCCTTAATTGTTATTTTAAAATATTTGTATACTAATTCATTTTAATGAAAGTAGCTATATACAGCCGGGGGCTCGACACCGGCCAGGAAGTGCAATTGCTCACCTTGCTTGAGGAGCTGAGGCGTCATCATATAAAAGTCTGCCTGCACAAATCGCTTGTTGGTTCTCATTCTGCCGCAAGAATGCTGCCGGGAGATTTTTCTGTCTTCTCACGCCATGAAGACCTTAACTCAAGTATTGACTGCATCATAAGCCTGGGAGGCGATGGTACTATGCTTGATTCTGCCACGCTTGTCCGGAATAAAAAAATACCTATTATGGGTATCAATTTCGGGCGTCTTGGTTTTTTAGCAAGCATTAGCAAAGATGAGCTAACCATAGCAGTAGAAGCCCTGGCAAACGGAAGATACGTTATAGAAGAAAGAACCTTGTTGCACCTGAATGCAAGTATTCCATTATTTGGCGATGCTCCTTTTGCATTAAACGAGTTCGCTATACACAAGCGTGATTTTTCCCCGATGATAAAAATTCAAACTTATCTTAACGGAGAATTTTTAAACAGTTACTGGGCAGATGGAATAATTGTTTCAACACCTACGGGCTCCACCGGCTACAACATGAGCTGCAATGGACCCATCCTTTTCCCGGACTGTGCCAGTTTTGTTATAACCCCGGTGGCTCCTCACAATTTAAATGTACGTTCCATCGTTATTCCAGATAACAATATCATTAGTTTTGAAGTAGAGGGTCGCACAGACGAGTTTATATGCACAATGGATGCAAGGCGTGAAATTGTTGGAAATGACATACAATTGGCTGTAAAAAAAGAAGATTTTGAAATTTCTTTGCTGACGCTGAATGAGAACAGTTTTCTCACAACTCTTAGAGAAAAGTTAACTTGGGGCTTCGATAAAAGAAATAAATAGCTAATTTGAAAGAAAATCGATTTTTTTGTAATAATAAAAATGGTGTTCTGCACTGATTTGTATGAAGAAAATATCAATTGTAATCTTAGCCGCTGTTATAAGTGTTAGCAGCCGGGCACAGGATATGAACAGTTATGTTCAGGAAGGTGAATTTGGAGTAGCCATAGGAGGTGCACATTACTTTGGAGATATTAACAACCGTGCAGCTATAAATCGTCCTAAATTCAGCGCAGGCGTTTTTTTTCTTAAGCAGTTTGGAAATTATATCGGCTTAAAAATTTCAGGTAATTACGCACGCCTGGGATATTCCGACAAGTATAGTGACAATGTAGTTCAAAAACAAAGAAACCTGAGCTTTAATACCGATATCTGGGAATTTTCTGTTAGCGGAAATTTTAATTTTTTTAAATTCTATCCAGGTATTTCCGGTTATACTTACACGCCTTATATCTCTTTAGGAGCCGGCGTTTTCTCATACGACCCTTTCGCTTATCTTAAGAATCAAAAATATTATTTGCGCCAGTTAGGTACCGAAGGCCAGGGAAGCGCCGCTTATCCCAATCGCAAGCCCTACGGGTCTATGGCCGTTTGCCTGCCGGTATCAGTAGGTTTTAAATATAATGTAAGTCCGGCAATAAATGTATTTGCTGAAGTAGGCTATCGCTTTACCACTACAGATTACTTAGATGATGTAAGCACTTCTTACGCCCCTGATGCCTTTCAGCCGCTGCCAAACGGGCAACCTTCTCCGGCCAAACTGTTATCAGACCGTAGTTATGAGTTAGGAGAAGTTATTGGTATAAAAGGACGCCAGCGTGGTAACAGTATGCAGAAAGATGCTTATGCAATAGGCCAGGTAGGTGTTTCTTTTAATATTTCTTCTTATCGATGTCCAAAGCCATAATTAATTGAAGCAAACACTCAGGCAAGAGCTTTCGTATTTAATTATAATCAATCTTTTTAAAATAAACAACTCACATAACAGAAGAAAAATCTTGAGTTAGAATTTGCCGTTAAATAGGTGTAATAGTTTTCCCGCAAACAGTAAGTAAATGTTTTATTCTGCATCATTGGTCATTATCATTGCCGATTATTCCTTATTCATTTACCAAATCTTCATTGCCAAATCTTTTCCACTTAAATAATTCGTTTTGCTACCTTTGTTTAATAAAGGGGTTTTTTTTTAACATTTACATGCAGGATTTAAAAGAAAAAATTGATCTCTCCCGTTTGCCAGTCCATATTGCAATAATAATGGATGGAAACGGGCGTTGGGCAAAAGAAAAGGGAGAAGACAGGCTTTTTGGCCACTTTCATGGTGTTGAAAGTGTAAGAAATATTGTGGAAGGCTGTGCAGAATTAGGAATTGGATACCTTACTTTATATGCCTTCAGTACTGAAAACTGGGATCGCCCCGAAAATGAAGTGATCGGGCTGATGGAATTGCTGGTCGATACGGTGAGGCGCGAAGTGGATACGCTCAATAAAAATAATATAAAGCTGCATGTAATAGGCGACATGAATATGTTGCCAGCCTATGCCTTCAACGAACTGCAGGAAGCAAGGGAAATGACAAGCCAGAATACAGGTTTAAACCTGGTGATGGCGCTTAGCTATAGCAGCAGGTGGGAACTTGTAAACGCAGTAAAAAATATAGCTATAGATGTACAGGCCGGAGAAATCGATCCCCAAAAAATAACGCACCAAACACTTGAAAAATACCTGTGCACCAGTGATTTTCCTGATCCTGAGCTAATGATAAGAACCAGCGGAGAGTACCGCATCAGTAATTTTTTATTGTACCAACTGGCTTACGCCGAATTATACTTTACTAATACCCGCTGGCCCGATTTTAGAAAAAATAACCTGTATGAAGCTATTCTTGACTTTCAGCTAAGAGAAAGAAGGTTTGGAAAAATTAGCGAACAAGTGCAGGAAGCGGTGAAATAATACAGTAAAAGTTTAACTTCCCGTTTTGTGAGACACTATTTAACAAACACTTTTAAATATTCCCGCTAATTTGCTCGAAATTGGCCACTGCATGGTCTGTGGATTCCTATACCCGGTTCCAAAAAACAAACAAATCAGCATTTAATGCGTAAAGTTTATCATCTCTTTTTTTTAACTGCAGCGGCTTGCTGGTTTCATAGTAAGGCTTCAGCTCAAATTGTTACAAAGCCTGCCGACACCTCTGCCGCGTTGGTCGATACATCGGCTAACCTTGTTGACACTTCGGAAACTCCTGCCTCAATAGATGTTAACCTTGAAAATATTTTCAATCAAAAAACCCCTCACAAATATAAAGTAGCCAATGTAACAGTTACCGGAAATCAATATTTCGATGCCGCCTTACTTCTTTCTATTGCCAATATCAGTGTAGGTGAAGTAATAACAATACCGGGGGGAGATAATTTTTCTAAAGCTATCAGTAACTTATGGAAACAGAATTATTTTAGTAATGTGGAAATTTATCTGACTAAGGTACAAGGTTCTGACATATCTGTTGAAATTGCTGTAACCGAAAGACCCCGTTTGTCTTCTTTTTCATTTAAGGGAATTCCCAAAAGCCAGGCTGATGACCTCACTCCTAAAGTGGGTTTGGTAAGGGGCCGGATCGTTACAGAAAATAACCGGCGCACTGCCATAGAAGCTATAGAAAAATATTATGATGAAAAAGGCTACAGAGGAGTAAAAACGACGGTGCAGGAAACTAAAGATCCAAAAGCTGCTAATTCAATAATTATTACTCTTACTGTTACCAAAGGCAATAAGGTTAAAATCAGCGATTTATATTTTAGCGATAATACATTACCCGGACAGAGGCTGAAAAAGCAAATGAAGGGCACTAAAGAAATGAGCAGAATCACTCTTCATCCTCCCGTAGATACTTCCGGTTTTGTATCGGGCAATCAACTTACTTTTAAAGATTATATCCGGCATAATGGTTTTTTGTCTTTTACCCAGACAAAGGAATTGCTTGACCCATATATAAGATTAAAGCTTTCTTCTGCCAAATACAATGAAAAAAAGTACAGGGAGGATAAAGAAAAAATCATCGATTATTACAATTCGCTCGGATACCGCGATGCAGCAATAGTTTCTGATACGCAATATTATAACAGCAAGGGCAATCTCGATATACATATTAAGGTAAATGAGGGACATAAGTATTATTTTGGAAATATCACCTGGAGGGGCAATACAAAATATTCTGACAGTGTGTTATCAAATATCCTCGGAATACAAAAAGGAGACACTTATGACCTTGACTTGCTGAATAAAAAACTGGGAAAACAAATGTCGCCCGAAGGTGGCGATATAAGTGGTCTGTATATGGACGACGGATACTTGTACTTTACTGCAGAGGCGGTAGAAACGGCGGTATACAACGATACTATTGATCATGAGATAAGATTGAGAGAAGGGTCACAGGCTACATATAAAAATATTCGTATCGCCGGCAATGAAAAGACTAAAGAGCATGTGATCCGTCGCGAGCTAAGAACAATTCCGGGAGAGAAATTCAGCAGGTCAGATATCATAAGATCTACCCGCGAGCTTGCCCAGTTGAACTTTTTTAATCAGGAAAAGATCAACCCTGGTGTAGTTCCTAATCAGGAAGATGGAACTGTGGATATTAACTGGACTGTAGAAGAAAAATCGAGCGACCAGTTAGAACTGAGCGCCGGGTTTGGCGGAGGTATAGGGCTGACAGGTACTTTAGGTATAACTTTTAATAATTTCTCAATCAATAATGTTTTTAAAAAGTGGGACGGAATACCTACCGGTGATGGTCAGAAGCTGAGCGTACACTTTCAAAGCAATGGTAAAGCGTTCAGATCGTACAACATATCTTTTACCGAACCCTGGTTAGGCGGTAAAAAAAGAAATTCATTTACCGTAAGCCTTTACGATACAAAGTATAGAAACGGTATTTATAATTACTCAACCGGTTATTACAACTTTGGTGAAAATGATTCTTATATCCGGACTTCAGGTGCAAGTGTCAGCCTGGGAAAACAATTAAAGTGGCCCGACGACTTCTTCAGCCTTGTCACCTCACTTAATTACACCCGGTATGTCTTAAATAAATATGCAATTTTCCAAGGTTTCGACAGCGGAGTATCTAATAATATCAACGTAAAAATTGCTTTACAACGATCATCAATTGATCAGCCCATTTTTCCCAAAAGCGGTTCTATGTTTTTGGTAAGCGGTCAGTTTACCCCCCCTTATTCTTTAATTGATAAAAACATATCCACTACAGCAAACCCTTACCAGTTTGTAGAGTACCATAAATGGAGATTTAACGGCGAATGGTATGTTCCGATCGGCAAACCGTCAGGTGCAGAAAGAAATAAGCAGTTTGTTTTAAAAGCAGCGGTTAAATATGGATATATAGGCAGGTATAACAGCAAGCTTCAGGTATCTCCATTTGAACGTTTTCAACTGGGTGATGCAGGATTAAGTAATAATTTTGCATTATTAGGATACGATATCATCGCCCAGCGGGGTTATCCTGTTTATGAAACAAGTGATCCTAAAATTAATCCTGACCAGCAAAGCGCTTCCAGGTTCTTTACTATGTTCAATAAATACACTATGGAACTTCGTTATCCGCTCAGCTTAAATCCAAGCAGTACCATATTTGCTCTTGGATTTTTTGAAGCAGCTAACGGTTGGTATAGTATGAAAGAATATAATCCGTTCAAGCTGCGTCGTTCTGTTGGCTTAGGTATGCGGTTTTACCTGCCCATGTTCGGACTATTAGGTTTTGATTATGGAATAGGTTTGGACAGATACACACCTGCAGGCGGCTTAAAAGATGCCGGTCGCTTTACTTTTATGTTGGGTTACGAACCTGAATAATATTATCTTGCAAAACTTTTAAAACAACATATGAAAAAGTTATTATTTATTGTATTAAGTTTAATATTTACATCTGTGACTGTTTTTGCTCAACGATACGCAATAATTGATACGAAGTACATTTTAGACAAAATGCCTGAGTACAAAGATGCAGATAAGCAACTTGCCGAAACCAGCCAGCAATGGCAAAAGGAGATAGACGATAAGCAGGCGCAGCTAAACCAGATGTATCACAATTTCGATGCAGAACAGGTGATGCTTACAGATGATTTAAAAAAGAAAAGAGAGGACCAGCTCTTTAATGCAGAAAAAGAAATAAGGGATTTGCAAAAAAAGCGTTTTGGCTTTGAAGGAGACCTTTTTAAAGAACGGCAAAAGCTGGTAAAGCCTGTACAGGATAAAGTATATAATGCTATCCAGAAAATGGCTGTAAACCGCGGATATGATTTTGTGCTTGATAAAAGTGAAGGAATTACGGTTATCTTTGCCGACCCAAAATTAGACAAGAGTGAAGAGGTATTAAAGGAATTAGGCATAAAAAGTTAAAAAATTGGTTACGTAAATAAAAAACACTTAAACAAAATGGCCTTCTGTTAACCTGGTAAATAATTTTATAATCCGGGAAAAAACGATAGAGCCGGTTGAAATTAAAAAAAAGAAAAATGAAAAAAGTTTTATTTGTGGTGTTGGCTTTTGCAGGAAGTTTTATTGCAGAAAACAATGTCAACGCCCAGGCAGGAGGAAAAATTGGTGTCTTTGATATTGATGCCGCAGTGCAGCAAATGCCAGGTTACCGCAGAGTAGACAGTTTACTTGCACTATACCAGCAGGATTCATTAAGAGGCGAATATGACTTTGCAGTAAAAGAATATAACCGGTTAGACAGCAATTATAAAGCAGACTCTGCTGCTAAAAAATCAGCTACTGTTTTAAATTATCAGAAAGACCAGAGATCGCAGGTAGCTACCACCATTGTATACTGGCAACAGATTTCACAGCAAAAGCTGGAACAGAAAAGGCAGGAGTTGGCTGCTCCTTTAATTGAAAAAGTATTGGGAGCTTATCAAAAAGTGTTACAGGCTAATAATTATCTTGTAGTGCTGAAACCGGGTGCCTATGAAATGGGATCGCGGGTAGAGAATGTTTTTGAAAAAGTGTTCAGGGAATTAAAGCTGCCTGTGCCTGAGCAATTAAGAAGCCAGGGACCTGCACAGGATCAACAGCCAGGAGCTCCTCAGTCTGCTGCTCCACCTGCCCGTTCGGGAGCAACAAGGACAGCTCCAAGAAAACCTTAGTATCTGTAAATTATTAAAAGTTTTAAAAGAACCATGCAAATTTGTATGGTTCTTTTATTTTTGTAAAATGTCTGAAAAAGGGCCAATTGGTGTTTTCGATAGCGGTTATGGAGGGTTAACTGTTCTTAAAGAGATAGTAAAACTTCTGCCGCAGTATGATTATATTTATCTGGGCGATAATGCCCGTGCTCCGTACGGTCCGCGGTCTTTTGACACTGTTTACCATTATACATGGGAATGTGTGCAATGGTTTTTTAAGCAGGAATGCGCACTCGTAATACTTGCCTGTAACACTGCATCTGCAAAAGCTTTGCGAACAATACAGCAAAAGAATTTGCCGTTAACGGCTCCTTGTAAAAGGGTATTAGGTGTGATAAGGCCAACGACGGAACGCATCGGAGAATTTACCAAAACCGGTAATGTGGGTGTCCTGGGAACAAACGGAACAGTGCAGTCACAATCATATCTTATTGAAATAGAAAAGTTTTTTCCCAAGTTAAAAGTTTACCAGCAAGCTTGCCCTATGTTAGTTCCTTTAATTGAAAACAGGGAGTACGAAACCGAAGGAGCAGACTTTTTTATAAAGAAATATTTAAAAAGCCTTTTAACTCAATCAGGGAAAATTGATACAGTGCTGCTTGCCTGTACCCATTATCCTATATTAAAAAATAAAATCGAACAGTTTTTACCGGATGAAGTAACTGTTATATCCCAGGGAGATATTGTAGCAGAGAGCCTTATCGACTACCTTGATCGTCATCCTGAAATAGAAGAAAAATGCAGTAAAAATGGTAAAATTCTTTTTTATACTACAGACTCTGCTGAAGACTTTGATAAACAGGCAAGTATTTTTTATGGTCATAATGTAACATCTCACCATATAGAATTAAACGTGAATCTATAATATGGAATACGATCACGTTGTGATTAGACTATGTATACTACTGTACTAATTCATGGTAACTTTTCTTTACTAAAGCATCTATTGCAGTGTTCACAAAGTCGTTGGGAGTCACCTTTTTTTCTAGCAGCAACAATTGCAGCCTTGCGATGAATCTCAGACGGGATACGAACGTTAAAGCTCCCTTTATACGTTTTATCATGATCTTTATTCAACTCTTTACACATATCCAAATAATCTTCCGCAGCTTCATGAAAAGCAGCTTTTAATTCTGCAACAGAAGTACCCTCAAAACTGACTAAATCATTAATACATGTTTTCTTTCCATAAAATACATCATCTTCTGAACGGAAGTGCACAATAGCGGAATACCCCTTATATTCTATAGTGTCATTCATCTTTAATTTTTCCTTTTTCTTTCAAGTCCTCTATGATTTGTCTGATTGCATATAGTTTCACAATATTTGAAGGATGAGGCTTATGCAATTAAACTATTCTTGTTATTGTCTGCAAATCTTCTCCTCGATCCACCCGTTTTTTTGATTGCTAATTCTAATATTTCAAAAATCTGAAGATGGCCGAAACAAAGGTTATGCATCATTAGTTAATCAGAAAAGCAATTAAAAAAACCAAGTAAGAGTATTATATTCAAATAAAAACCCCTATTTTTGCCATCCTTTCACCAAGACGGTACTTATGGGACGTACCGCTGCTGTTTGAAAACCTTATTTGCAGGCTTAGTAAAAACAAGAAAATGAAACGTACATTCCAACCTCACCGTCGCCGTCGTAAATCTGTTCATGGATTTCGTAAGCGTATGGAATCTGCAAACGGCCGAAAAGTATTAGCGAGCCGTCGCAGAAAAGGTCGTTCGAAACTAACTGTTTCCGACGAAAACAGATTGAAATAAACCGCCGATATTTGCGTGTTTTGCATAATTAGCTCTGTCTGTTAAGATAGGGCTTTTATTTTTTAAAAGCTGCCTCATCTATAGTCAATTTACATACAATAAGCAGGAAAAACTCAAAAGCCGGAAGGTGATAGAAAATTTATTCAGCCAAGGAAAAAGTTTATCTGCTCATCCTGTTAAGGTTTTATTCGATTTTACAGAAAACACTTCGGAACCTTTGCAGGCAGGCGTAACAGCAAGCAGCCGGAAGTTTAAAAAAGCTGTTGACAGAAATAGGGTGAAAAGAATTTTGCGTGAAGTGTACAGACTGCAAAAGTTGCCGCTTCAGCATATTTTAAAAGAACGAAACCTGTCTCTTGCTCTTTTTTTTATTTATACCGGAAAAGAATTACCTGTCTTTGCAGAAGTTTACAAAAAGATGGGAATACTTTTACAAAAGTTACAGAATGACATCTTAAAGCCACCTCAAAGTTGAAACTCCTTTCTAAAATATTGGCTTACCCTTTTATTCTGCTAATAAAAATATATCAGATTGGCATTTCTCCATTGCTCGGTTCCAAATGCAGGTTTACGCCCACCTGCTCCCAATACGGAAAAGAAGCTTTGCAGAAACACGGTATTTTTAAAGGAGGCTGGATGACGATGAAGCGAATAGGCAGGTGCCATCCCTGGGGAGGCCATGGCTACGATCCGGTTCCTTAAAAATTTGTTGGTAAAAAGAACTTTTAAGCAGTATTTTGCAGTAAATAAAGTTTTTTATGAAAAAAGTATTAGGTTTCACTGCCCGGCTTCTCTTTTTTGCCTTATTTATTGCAGGCATTTATTCTTACAAAAATGTCTATTCTTACCCAACCATTCCGACAACTAATAAGGATTCGGTAACTAAAAAAGGTATTGCTCTTACAGGTGCACAGGAAGTACCGGCTATAAGCCCAAGTGGCTCAGGTACGCTTGATGTATCTTATGACAAAAGCACTAAGACACTTACGTACACTGCCACGTATACCGGAATGACGGATAGTGTGACAATGATGCATTTTCATGGCCCGGCAGAAAAGGGTAAAAATGCAGGAGTGGTATATCCTATTCCCGATTTTAATGAGGGAACTGCAGGAACTGCAAGCGGAACAGTTAAGCTGGATGAGATTAAAATGAAAGAAGCAGAACTTTTAGGAGGTAAATATTATTTTAATATCCATACAAAAACACATCCCGCAGGTGAAATAAGAGGACAGGTAGTGTTTTAAATAAACTATTGTCCGGCAAAAATAAGAAACTGCCGAAAAATTAGCTGAAATGATTGATTTACATTGAGTGTTGTTTTTAATGCAAAAGCAGGGGGCTCTACGTTTGACCAAAAGATCCTTCCGAGCAGTTGCTTTTTTTACTCTTTCTCTTTTTTTATTATGTAAAGCAAGCAGCTCTTTTATGTTGATGTAATCTGTCAGATGTATCCTTAATAACTTCGTTAGTTGCTGAACGATATTTTAGAATTGTTTCTTTCGTGCACTGCAGTAAGCAGCAATACGGCTATCAAGGCGTATTTTCAGAAGAGAGTGTATAGCATTTTGGATTGGAATGTACCGTAATATCTGACTATTGGAAAAGCTACCTTGATTATCTCTGCAAGCATTCCCTTTGCAATGTCCACCATTTACGCGACCTGACCTTTTGCCTGGAGCAGGAAAAAAGCCAGTGGGCGGCAGATATGAAAGCATTGCTGCTGGAAATGAAGGACATAACAGACAATAGTAAAGCACAGGGTTTGCAAAGCTTAAATGAACAACAGCAACAACAATTAACAGCAAAATATAACGGGTTAGTACAAGAGGGTTACCTGCAACATCCGATAGCTGAAAAACAACCTGGAAAAAGAGGCGCTGTAAAAAAGAGCAAAACTCAAAATTTGTTAGAGCGTTTTAAGAACCACCGTGAAGATATCATTCGCTTTATCAGAGACTTTCGGGTACCGTTTGGAAATAATTTAGCCGAACAGGCAGTAAGAATGATGAAAGTAAAACAAAAAATCTCCGGCTGCTTTAGAAGCAAAGAAGGAGCAACCAGTTTTGCTACCATAAGAAGCTACATTGATACCATGCGCAAAAACGGCTTTTCTATAATGGATGCTATTGGACAAGCTATTGCAGGAAACCCAATCTTCCCAATTCCTCCTACCTATACTTATCCACATTCTGGTTGAACTAACCAGTTACTAATTTTTTGATATTTTTCTCTAAACTGGCATAATTTCATAGCTCCTTCCACTATTTTTAACAAAATTGATTTAAACACTATTATAGCTTTATCTGGTTTGGTTGTAACTTTTAAAAAATCTGAAACGAATTGAAAAAATATTTTTTTATAGTTATTGCAATTGGGCTCGTTTTTACCGATTTGTCAGCCTGGGGTCAATACGCCAACCTGGAGTTTGCGGAAAATAAAGGCCAGTGGGACAACCGGGTGAAATTTAAAGGTGTAATGAATAACGGCGCTTTTTTTCTTATGCAAAAAGGTTTCAGGGTTTTACAAAGCAATCCGGATGACATTAAAAATATGGCTGATTTTTTTCATGGTGCTTCTCATTCTGTGTCGGCAAATGTTGAGGCTAAGTCTAACGCCGGCAGTAAAGACAAAGACCGGCTGACAGTTCATTCACACGTTTATGATGTTGAATTTTTAAATGCTGAAACTCCTGTTATTGCCGGGGATAAGGCATTAAGTACATATAATAATTATATTATTGGCAACGATTCTTCCAAATGGAAAGGGAACTGCCGTATTTTTCAGGCTATAACTTATCAGCATATTTATCCAGGCATAGATATCAGGTATTATACAAATGAAGGCAGGCTTAAGTATGATATTATTGTTCATGCCGGCGCAGATATTTCCCGGCTGGCTTTAAAATATACCGGTGTAGACGAATTGCAGGCAAAAAATGAAGAACTGGTTATTAAAACATCTGCAGGTGAGACCCGCGAACTCGCTCCTTATGCCTACCAGGTAGTTGACGGACTTAAAAAGGAAGTAGGTTGCAGGTATAAAGTTTCAGGTAAAATTGTACAATTTGATATAAAAAGCTATTCAAAATCTTCTGAACTAATTATAGATCCTACCCTGATTTTTTCAACATTTACCGGCAGCACTGCAGATAATTGGGGATATACTGCTACCTACGGCCCTGATGGCAGTTTCTATGCAGGCGGTATTGTATTTGATCCTGGTTTCCCCACAAATCCCGGCGCCTTCAGCACTACTTTTAATGGTGGCTCCACCGCCGATGAGGGTCTGCCAGGCTATGATATTGGCATAATAAAATTCAATCCCAACGGAACCAACCGCGTCTATGCTACCTATATTGGCGGCAGTGGTAACGAACAACCTCACAGTCTGATAGTGGATGCACAGGGTGAGTTGGTAATAGCAGGGCGTACCAATTCCGCTAACTATCCTACTACCGTTAATGACCGTGGTGGCGGCAAATTTGATATTATTGTTACTAAATTAAACGCTGCAGGTTCTGCCCTTGTAGGTTCACGGCGAATTGGCGGAAGCGAATGGGATGGTGTAAACATAAAGCCTAAATATCCCGCTACCCCTACTGTAGAAAGCATTCGAAGAAACTACGGTGATGATGCAAGAAGTGAAGTAATATTAGATAACAGCGGCAATGTATTAGTCGCCTCAAATACGCAGTCTGGTGATTTCCCCGTCACGCCGGGCGCTTTTCAGAAAAATTCCGGTGGGGCCCAGGATGGCGTTCTTATTAAACTGACTCCCGATCTTCGCAATATATTGCTCAGCACCTATCTGGGCGGAAGCGGAAATGATGCAGCTTTTGTATTAGCCCTAAATCCTGCTGATAATAATATATATGTCGGCGGCAATACTGATGCTGCAGATTTTCCCGGCGATAAAACTAATGTGCTATATTCTGCATACCAGGGCGGAGCCACCGATGGCTTTGTTTCTATTCTTTCGCCCGACGGAAATCAATTATTGAAAACAACTTATATCGGTACTGCAGATGCAGACATGTTATACGGAATACAGTTCGACAAGTTTGGTTTCCCCTATATTATGGGAACAACTACCAGCGATAGCTGGCCTGTGCTCAACGCTGCCTTTTCGCAAAGTAAAGGCAAGCAGTTTATTGCAAAGTTGAAGCCCGACTTGTCGGCTTACGAATATTCAACCGTTTTTGGTACAGGAAGTAAAACTCCCAATATTTCTCCCATAGCATTTCTGGTAGACAGGTGTGAAAACGTATATGTTTCAGGCTGGGGAGGAGATGCTAATACTATTATGCACTATCCTAATGCAGGAACAGCAGGATTATCCGTAACCCCGGATGCGATACAACCAACAACAGACAATAGTGATTTTTACTTTTTTGTATTGGAAAAAAATGCAACCAGCCAGTTATATGGCAGTTTTTTTGGTCAGAGAGGAGGAGCATATGGCGAACACGTAGATGGTGGAACGAGCAGGTTCGACCGAAATGGCGTTATCTACCAGGCTTTATGCGCCAATTGTGAAGGCGGGGCTACATTTCCTACAACTCCGGGAGTCTGGTCTCCATCTAATGGTTCAAAAGGTTGTAATCTTGCCGCTGTAAAAATAGCATTTAACCTTGCAGGCATCGCCGGCAGCGTCAGGACTTCCATCAATGGTGTAATAAGCGATACCTCAGGTTGTGTGCCTTTAACCGTAAATTTCACTGATACTATTGCAGCGGGCAAAAAATATGTATGGAATTTTGGCGACGGCTCTCCCCAGGTTGAAACGGCAGATCCATCAATAAATCACACTTTTAATCAGGTTGGAACCTACACGGTAAAGCTGATATCTATAGATAGCTCAAAATGTAATATAGCCGACTCTGCGTTTACACACGTAAGAGTAAGAACTGACAAAGTATCGCTTGGCTTCACGCCCCAAAAGTTGCTTCCCTGCGCCTCTGCTAATTACCAGTTTATAAATACTTCGTTTGTCACACCTTCCGGCAGACCTTTCACAAATACATCTTTTACGTGGTATTTTGGTGACAGTACACCTCCTGTTGTTACCGGCAACAATACAGTCACTCATGCATTTGTGGGTGCGGGCATTTATACTGTAAAATTAGTACTAACTGATACTTCCTTTTGCAATGCACCCGATTCTATCGAAATTCCGCTGAGGATAGCTACAAACCTGAAAGCACAATTTCAAACTCCAAATAGTGGTTGTGCTCCCTATAATGCAGTTTTTACTAATACTTCTGAAGGCGGCCAGCAATTTTATTGGGACTTTGGAGACGGAGCAACCTCAACAGAAATAAGCCCCACACATGAATATACCGTGCCGGGCGCATATGCAATAAAATTAAGGGCAGTAGATTCCGGAACATGCAACACGATCGATACAACCGGTATGACAATAACAATAAGCAACAAGCCAACTTCCTCTTATAGCTACACACCAAATCCTCCGCAGGAAAATACGCCTGTTAATTTTTTAAATAACTCCATTGCAGCTACCCATTATACCTGGAATTTTGGAGATGGCGATACATTGAACGAGACGTCACAACAACCCGTTTCTCACATTTATAATGAAACCGGCACTTTTAATACATGTCTTATTGCAATAAATGACTTTGGGTGCGAGGATACCACATGCCAGCCTGTTGTTGCACGTATAACGCCTTTGCTCGACGTTCCTAACGCTTTTACCCCGAATAATGACGGAATAAACGATAAAGTTTTTGTACGTGGATTTAGCATAAGTAAACTAACCTGGAGAATTTATAACCGGTGGGGCCAACTGGTTTTTGAAACAAATGACAAAACACAGGGTTGGGATGGCACTTACAAAGGAAGCTTGCAACCAAATGAAGTCTATCACTACGTATTATCAGTGCAATATACCGACAACACAAAATATGAGAAAAAAGGTGATATAACATTATTAAGATAAGCGTAAAACAGTATGTTTTCCGGTTGTTTTAAGCAAATCTATAATATACTTTTTTTATTTATTTCTTTAATAAACAATACTCAATAATTAATAATCAATAATCAATAATCAATAAACAATAGTCAATACTCAATGCTCAATTTTGTTGAAAAGCACGTTACTCCATTGAAAATTGAGCGCAGAACATTGAACATTTTTTTAAGTTAATAACATTGTCAAATAAACTTCATTCAGCCTAAAGTCTTCAGAACCTTTATTCTTTACTTTTGTTAATAAAACATACAATCTTAAAAAATTTTTTATGAGCTCAACAACAAATCCAAAAGAAGACAAACAAAAAAGAGATGCAGAAAGGATAGAAACTAACAAAACCGATCCTCAACTTACAGAATTAAAAGGCTTCGTTGACCCAAAAGAACCGCTTGAAGAAGAAGGAACGATAAACCCCCTTACGGGTAAAGGGAAAGATGCCGAATAACTTTGAAGTTACGGCTGAACCTGTCGAAAAATTGGTACAAGCGCTATTGGGTTAACATGTATACGAAGGCGCTTTTTTTTAATGCGCATCTTAGCTTGTCACACTTGTATGTTAGATTTCAAAGACTTATTCAGCAGGTGCATTTATGTTGTCATTTTCTTCTTTAGCTTTTTTAAATTCTAATTTGCCAAATTTCCAGGTGAAGTTTAAACCAACTGACCTGAAAGGGATTTGGCGAAGAGCGTTTACCGTAAAATTGGGTCCAAATACTTCCGTTCTCTGATCAATGTATTCTTTAAAAGGATTAGTGGCTGTAAGGGCAAGACTTACGTTTTTCTTCCAGAATTGCTTACGGATAGCGATGCTGTAAGAAGTAAAAGAGGGGTATTTTCCTTGTGCTTCATGACGGGCAGAATTGAAGTTTCCAAAAAATTCTGCTGCAAGCGTGCCTGAAAACTGGTAAGTAGCATTAAGATTCAACCTATAGTTGAAGCTGTTGGAATTATATCCCGGATCGAGAACATTGATAGTATGTCGCTGAAAAAAGAAAAGATTGGACCGTATATTGAATTTTGAAGTGATATGAAGGTCGCCAAACAAATTAACTCCTGCATTTTTTTCAATACCTATGTTTTGACGCATGCTTACTGCTGTGTTTGTATAGGTTGTGTCACCAACGGTATAAGACGGGTAATAAACAATGTAAGGCTGTATATCATGATTATTGATCCGGTAAAATAAACTTACCATAAAGGAACCGGTCTTTCCAAAGTCCCTGTTGTAACCCAATTCAAAACGTTGTCCGATTTCAGGCAGCAGGTAAGGATTGCCTGCTGATATATTTTTTGGGTCGCTGGTATTTATAAAGGGGTTGAGATCGCCATAGTCAGGTCTTTCTATTCTTTTGGAATAACTCAGTTTTATAGTTGCATCGTCTCCCAGTTTCCTTGATAAAAAAACCGAAGGAACAAAAGTATTATATCCCGGCTCGCTTTGCTGATGTTGTGCATCCGAATAAAAAGAATTTATTTCAGTTCGTTCATACCGGCCACCAATCTTAGCATTGAAAAGGTCAGACACAGGAAAGGTAAGCTCTGAATAAAAAGCATACACTTTTTGGTGATAATTGAGATAGTTTGATAAAAACGGATCCTGTAAAAAATTCTGTAAAACGCCATTTAACTTTAGCACATTTGAATTGCTGTTAATATCCATGGTGCTCATTTTACTGCCTATTCCCAAAAGAACATTTTTTTTAAGCGGCTGGGTATAATCTATTTGTATCTCGGTTTCTTTTTGCCTGCCAGGATTGTTGCTGTTTGTTCCATAATAGAGAACACTTTCGGGAAAAGTGAACTGGTTATTGCTTGCTGTATTATGGCTTGTTCCTGTACTTGAGTTTACGGCAACATCAAGTTCCTGGTCTTCCCGGGCAAATGTCTTTTTATAATTTATACTTGCATCTATGTTGTGAAAGTTGAATGTATTAGCAGTATTATTAACAGAAAGTATATCAGAAATTATGTTTCCGCTTCCATTATCTGCAATTGTTCTTTGCGATTGGTTGGTAAAGCCACTGCCGGAATTTCCAAAATGATTATAAGCCAGTGAGCCGCTTATACTGTTTTTACTATTTATAGTATAGTCTAAACCAACACCTGTCTGAAACCCGTTTCTTGTAAAGCGGCTGACGCCATCCTGCAGAAAAGAAATATTATTTTTTGCTGTCGTATCCCTGCTTAGCCGGTCAGAGTTTGAAGGTGTATTTGCTTTTAGCCTGGCATTGCCGCTAAAAAAAGCATTCACAGCAATTTTACCTTTGCGGGCATTGAAGTTGAAAGAACCATTTTCCATGCGCGTACCGCCGGTTAAAGAAATATTTCCATTGATACCCTGCGCAGTGCTCTTTTTTAAAATAATATTTATTATTCCTCCCAAACCCTGTGCATCGTATTTTGCCCCGGGATTTGTTATGACTTCAATACTTTTGATCTGGCTGGCGGGGATAGATTGCAATACATCGGAAATGCTGCTGCCAAAAGCAGATGAAGGTTTCCCATTTATCAAAAAACGAATACCTGAGCTGCCCGACAATTCCACATTTCCGTCTGCATCTACAGATACCTGCGGAATTTTTTTCAATACGTCGGTAGCAACGCCGGTTTGGGATGTAAGATCTTTTTCCGCATTAAATATCATCTTGTCTATCTTGTTTTCAATCAACCTTCCGGTTGAGGTAACCGTAACGTTTTGTAAAGTTGCCGGTAATCTGCCCAATGCTATAGTCTTTAGGTCAGCTATTACATTTTTTTTATTTACTAAAATGTTCTGGATAGTAAAAGGTTTGTAGCCGATAAACTCTACGACAATGGTAAAAGCACCTGCAGGAACGCCTTGTATTTCAAAATAACCAAGATTATTGGTTGTAGTACCATTTAAAGGGTTTTTGTCACCTTTTGCAAAAAGGGTAATAGTGGCATATTCAACATGAAGCTTCGAAATGGAGTCAATAACTTTTCCTGAAATTTTTGAATTAATATCGTTTTTCTGTGAGCCTTGGGCATAAAGCGCATAAACCATTATCAATAAAAACGCTGTAAGTACACTTTTTTTCACGATATTTCCTTTTTGCTTTTTTGCCGGCAAACGTATTGCATGATTCTGAAGAAATTTAGAGTTTTTAGATATGTGATAAACCAGGGCCAAATTGAGAAAAGTTAAAACCTTTTTTAAGTTTACACTATTTGCATCACTGTTTCTCAACTTTGCATGTGCACTTTATGTTTTATAACTGATGTGTTTAGAAAATCTTTTAGCAAAAACATTTATGAAAACAATACAATGGGGAATCATAGGTTGCGGAGACGTTACTGAAGTTAAAAGCGGGCCTGCATTTAATAAAGTACCCGATTCGAAACTGGTGGCCGTTATGCGAAGAGATGCAGCAAAAGCTGAAGACTATGCAAAAAGACATGATGTACCAAAATGGTATACTAATGCTTACGAATTAATAAACGACACCGAAATAAATGCTATATATGTTGCCACTCCCCCGCTGCAACATGAAGAATATACTATAGCAGCCTTGAAAGCAGGCAAACCGGTATATGTAGAAAAACCAATGGCTGTGAATGAAGCGGCAGGTAAGAGAATGCTGAACGCAGCTATAAAAAACAAAATGAAACTTTCGGTAGCGCATTATCGCCGCACACAGCCTTTTTTTGTAAAACTGAAAGAACTTTTGGAATCAAAAATAGCAGGTGAAGTAAAATTTATCAATCTGCAATATTTAGCGCCTCCTGTTTCGGCCGAACAGTTGAAAGAAACAAAAATAAATTGGAGAGTAGATCCTGGTATAGCAGGAGGTGGACTTTTTCATGATCTGGCGCCTCACCAGTTAGACCTGATGTTGTACCTGTTTGGAAAAATAAAAAAAGCAAATGGCATTTCTGCTAACCAGGCGGGATTGTACAAAGCAGATGATATTGTAACCGGAACAATGCTGTTTGATAACGGTGAAATTTTTAATGGATTATGGTGCTTTACCGTACCTGGGGAAGAAGCAAAAGACACGTGTGAAATAATCGGCACTGAAGGCAAAATAAGTTTTAGCGTATTTGGAGAACCTGAAATTACTATTTCAAAAAAAGGTGAGACAGCAACAATACATTTTGAAAGACCCGAACATGTGCAACAACCTATGATCGAAAAAGTAGTTCAGTATTTTTTAGGTAAAGGTGAAAATCCGGGTACAGCAGAAGATGGTGTGGAAGTCATGCGGATAATGGAAGCTTTTACCTATAAATAAGATAAATGATTTTTAAACCCCGAAGTTTAGGGCTTAAAATTAATTAATCTGCACTTTGTCGACTTTGTTATTTATTTTTTATAAATAAAGTTTGAATGTTTGGTCTCATAACTCCACTTGGAGAACATGTAAAGAGCTGAAGCTACTCCAAAAAAAATTTTCAGCCGTATTCTGTAGCAAATTGTTCCTTCACAGTCGTTCTTTTGTAATCTGGTACAAATCAAACATCTTTGCATTTGTACAAATAATATTTCCGGTTGAATTTTCTTTGCTGAATAAAGATATTAAAGGTACAAGAGTGCGACGCAACGATGCTTAACAGAAAGGATAAAGATGGGTACATAATTCTTTCTTCAAAAAAATTTAATTTATATGGCCATAGTTGATTTGGTTATGCCCAAGCTTGGTGAGAGCATAATGGAAGCCACTGTTTTAAAGTGGACTAAAAAGGTTGGAGAAAATGTGAAGCAGGATGAAACAGTGTTAGAAATTGCGACCGATAAAGTAGACAGTGAAGTGCCATCTACGGCGGATGGAGTGCTGTCGGAAATTTTATATAAAGAAAATGATGTAGTGCCTATAGGCGTGGTAATAGCGCGCATAGAAACCGATGCGAACGCAATAGAAGCGCAGAATGATGACTTAGAGGTAATTGCCGAAAGTAATTTGCCGCATGAACCTTTTACAAATGAAGAAGAAAATGCAGAAGAAGCTATTCCTTTTGTACCAAGGTCAGTTTCGCCGGTAATAAACAATAACGGCGGCAACAATAATTTTTATTCGCCGCTTGTATTGAATATTGCCGCCAGTGAAGGTATTTCTATAAGTGAACTGGAAAAGATCGCCGGTTCAGGAAATGATGGAAGGGTGACAAAAAAAGATATTCTGCAATATGTGGCAGATACAAAGTCTGCACCTGCTGCTGAGACCGAAACAGCACCGCAAACATCTTTACAAAAAACAGAAAAGTCAGTTGTACCTGCAACTGATGAAACAAATGCGGCGGCTGCAAAAGAAGATTTTCAGCAGGCCGGACCTTCTGCCGCTTCCGCAGGAAATGCAGAGGTAATAGAAATGGACAGAATGCGAAAGATGATCGCAAAACACATGGTTTCGAGTAAGCAAATAAGCGCGCACGTAACAAGCTTTTCAGAAGCTGATGTAACAAATATGGTGAGATGGAGAGAACGGGTAAAAAACGGGTTTAAAAAGGTGGAGGGGACAAAGCTCACTTATACTCCCATGTTCATCGCATGTGTGGCAAGAGTAATAAAACGTTTTCCTTATATAAATTGTTCTGTTGAGGGTGAAACGATAATTCTAAAAAAAGATATAAATATAGGTATGGCTACCGCACTTCCGTCGGGCAGCCTGATTGTGCCTGTTATTAAAAATGCAGATTATCTTAATCTTGTCGGTTTAAGCAAATCTGTAAATGCGCTTGCTGACAGTGCAAGAAACAACCGCCTTAAACCCGATGATACCAATGGCGGTACATTCACTATTACCAACGTAGGTACATTTGGCAGTCTCATGGGAACTCCGATCATTAACCAGCCACAGGTTGCTATTCTTGCCGTAGGAGCTATAAAAAAACGTGCTGTGGTTATAGAAACGTCGGAAGGAGACACAATAGGGATAAGGCACATGATGTATTTATCTCTCAGCTACGACCACCGTGTGGTAGATGGCAGTATAGGAGCGAGTTTTCTTACCGCAGTTGCCAAAGAATTTGAAAACTGGGATGTAAACAAGGATTGGTAGCTTTGATGGTTCACTATATTATAGAACGTTTTGCATCTATAATAAGAATGAAAGTTCTGAAATAACCCGGATAAATATCCTAATCACTTTTAGCAAGAGGAAATGGATACGCAGGGTAGAAATTTATCTTATAATAAATTTTAAGATCCAATATAATAACATTGCCATCAAGGCACTTACGGGTATTGTTAATACCCATGCCCATATTAAACCAAAGGTAACCCCCCATCTGACTGCGCTTAATCTTTTGGTAGCGCCAACACCTATGATAGCTCCGGTAATGGTGTGAGTTGTACTGACGGGGATGCCGAGTAAAACAGTTAGAAAAATGGTTAATGCTCCTGCACTTTCTGCAGATACACCTTCTAATGGCGTTACTTTGGTTATGCGGTTTCCCATCGTTTTTACAATTCTCCAGCCGCCCGACATTGTACCTAAAGCAATGGCAGTATAGCAGGCTAAAGGCAACCATTCCGGCATTTTAAAACTTTCCAGCGAATTATTATTTCCGTGCAATTTTGAATAAAACCAAAGAACGGTCAAAATTAATCCCATGGTTTTTTGAGAGTCACCGCCACCATGAGCAAGGCTTAAAGCGGCAGAGGAAACAAGCTGAAATCTTTTAAATCTCTTTTCTGCTTTGTAAGGATTACTCTTTTTGCTGATGGTAACTACAAATATGGTAACGATAAAACCAAGAATAAAACCAATTAAAGGAGATAAAACCATAAAAACAACAGCCTTAATTATCGGAGCGCTGTTAACCCCTGCAAATCCTCCCGCAGCAATTGCAGCGCCGGCAAGACCACCAATGAGCGTGTGAGAAGAACTTGAAGGGATACCATAATACCAGGTTAGTAAATTCCAGGATATAGCAGCAATCGTAGCAGCTAAAATTAAATGATAACTGATTAATTCGGACGAAACAATACTTGCTATTGCGCCGGCAACTTTATGTTCCTTAAAAACAAAAAACGCAATAAAATTAAAAGCTGCTGCCCAAAGGACAGCTAAAAAAGGTGTAAGAACCTTAGTTGATACGATAGTAGCAATTGAATTTGCTGCGTCGTGGAAACCATTTGTAAAATCGAAAATAAGAGCCAGAATAATTATTATAACAAGTAATAGCATTGGTAAAAATTAACCATATGGAAAAAACAAAGGTCTGTGATCTGTCGTGTCAAAAGTCGGATAATAATTGGTAACAATTATTTTACACACCAATATTATTAAGGTTGCCATTTATTTATCCGACAATTGCACTTTAATCATCATTATTTTTACCTACGTGCCATTACAGAAACCATATTTTTACTAAAATATATACCTATGCGGCTTTTACATGTTAAAAAAAACTCTTTTTACTTCTGAATATTTGCTCCTTCTTCTATTTCTGTTGAAGGATGCTTTAAAACAGAAGTGACAGCAGCAAGGTTTCCAAAAACTTCTGTACTGTCTTTAGCATTCACGCCTTCCTGCACGTTGATAAACTTTGTTTTCTTTTGACCATCAACGGCAACTACATATACACCGCGTGACGAATGCACGATTGCTGAAGAAGGTACGACATAACTGTTATTTGAAGAATGAAGAGGAATCTTTACTTCAGCGTACATGCCCGGTTTTACTTCGCCTCCGTAAGAAGGAACATCAAGTTCTACCGCTTCTGATCGTACATCCGTATTAATTACGCCTGAGCTCCGGCTTACAAAAGCATTAAAAGTTTTACCAGGGTATGCATTTAGTTGAAATGCTACTTTATTTTTTTTATGAATAGATGGAACTAACGTTTCAGGTATATTCACCACGAGGCGAAGGTGATCCAATTGCTGCAGAGATAGCATGGGTTTATCACCCGACTGAGCTTTTGGACCGACCAAAGCACCCGGATGAATATTACGCTCTGTGATAACTCCGTTGAAAGGAGCTCTCACCTCAAGATAATCTTGTATTTGCCCTAACACGGTTACAGTTGATCTTTCCGACTCAACATTGGCAGCATCGGATTGCATTTTCAATTTTGCACTTTGCAGATCGAATGGTGAAACGCTTCCCGGTGTTTTGCTCGTTTGCAATAGTCTCTCGTACCTGTCTTTACTTATCAGGTACAATTCATTTGCTTTAGCAACATTAGATTTTGCTGTTTGCACCTGCTGATTAATTTCCGGCGCTTCCAATGTCATTAAAAGTTGTCCTTTTTTTACAACACTTCCCCGGTCAACATAAAGGTTTTTTATATAACCATTTACTTTAGGAAAAATGTCTACTGACTCAAAAGGCGCTAATTCACCAGGTAACTGTACATAAGATCCGATACTTCTTTGAGCCACAGCAGCAAGTTCCGTTTTCTTTTCTGCAAGGGAATCTTTTACTGCCGGTTTATCTTTTTCTGTTAAATCAACGGGCTTTTGTTTGACTGAACAAGAAGTAATAAAAAGAGAAATAACTATGATAATTATATTTAATGGCACAAGAGATGATGCAGGTTTCATTGATTTTATTTTAGGTAATAAGGAAGGACTCTGGAAAGAAGTTTTGTTTTGTATCCAGGCAAAAGCAAGAGGCAGAATATAGAGTGCGGCAAGGGTGGAAGCGATCAAACCGCCAATTACGGCACGGCCTAAAGGAGCAGTTTGTTCACCTGCTTCTCCCATACCTGAGGCCATTGGTATCATACCTGCTATCATGGCAAGGCTTGTCATCAGGATGGGACGAAGTCTTATGCTTGCTGCCACCACCGCAGATTTTTTTGCATCCCTGTATTCTAACCGCAATTTTTCTGCATTAGTTACAATCAAAATGGCATTTGCTACCGATACTCCAATTGACATGATCATACCCATGTAAGATTGAAGGTTAAGTGTAGAACCAGTAGCGAGTAACAGAATAAGAGAACCAAGAACAACTGCAGGAACAGTTACCAAAACAGTCATCCCTAATTTAAACGATTCGTAAGTGGCTGTCAGTAACAACAGGATAACAATAACAGCAAACAACAATCCTGTTTGCAGGCTGCTTAACGTTTCCGTCAGCAGGTCCGACATTCCTTTAAGAGAGATGACTACGCCTTTTGCAGGCTGACCCATTTCTTTAATTATTTTCTGAACTTCAGTTGTTGCAGTGCCTAAATCTTTATTAGAAAGATTTGCATTTACTGTAAGAAACCTTCTCGGTCCACTCCGGTCATATTCACCCGCAGCATTTACCATTTTAAAATCCGCAACATCAGATAAGATAGGCCTGTTTTGTCCCTTAATTAACGGAATCTCTTTTAATTCATCCATTGTGCTCATTGCATACTCAGGTATTTGCACCTGTACCTGGTACGTATAAGCTGACTTTTCGTCGAGCCACTGGTTCTTTTCTGTAAACCTGCTTGAAGAAGTACTCGCAGTAACAGACCTTGCTATTTCCTGCACGCTAAGGCCAAACTGAGCTGCTTTAAACCTGTCTATATTGATTGCAATTGTTGGAAAAGCCAAAGGTTGCTGAATTTGCACATCACGTAAATAAGGTACTTTACTTAATTTACTAACAATGGTATCAGCATAGTGATGTATCTGGTCTACATCTTTACCTGCCACCCTTACTTCAATAGGAGTTGTTGCCCCCTGGCTCATGATCTTATCTGTGAGATCAATAGGCTCAAAAATGATCTTTGCCTCGGGAAGCCTGTCATGAATGTTTTTCCTTAAAACATCCTTTAACTGATCCATATTTACTTTATAATTCTCATCCAGGTTTACCTGCAAAACCGCTTCCTGGGTTCCTGTGTTGAATACATATAAATTACTTGTTCCGTAACTGCTTGGTACCAATCCTACATAAGCGGAAGTAATAGCTACGTGATTATTTACCGTACTGTCAATCACTTTTAAAAGTGTTTTTAACGCCGTCTCAGTTGTTTCCAGTCTTGTGCCGTCAGGCTCCTTCAGTCTTATCTGAAATTGTCCGGTATTGGTTCTTGGCATCATATCACGACCGATAACATTCATACAAACAACCACTAATCCAAGTACTGCAACCAGGTAAACCACCACAATTAGTTTTCTTTTAGGAAGCATTGTATTTAGTGCATTTGTAAACTTGATTTTGATCTTTTCGAAAAAATCATTCTCTTCAGGATGCTTATTATCTTCATTTTCATGCATACTCACCTGTGCACTTTCTATATCATCCAAAGCTTGACCGGCATGTGCATGATGACTGCCATGTTTATATTTATACTTCTCTTCTTTCAGCAACCAGTTAGACATGATGGGTACCAACGTCTGTGCAAGAAAATAAGATATGATCATTGCAAAACCAATAGAGAGTGACAGAGGTAAAAACATGGCTTTTGGAACACCTGTCATTAAGAAAGACGGAGCAAACACAGCCAGGATACATAGTAGAATAAGCAGCAGCGGAAATGAGATTTCCTGGCAGGCATCCAAAACTGCTGTCCGCATACCTTTTCCCATTTCAAGGTGCTGGTGAATATTTTCGATTGTTACCGTCGCCTGGTCTACCAGGATTCCTATCGCTAAAGCAAGGCCGCTTAAAGTCATCAGGTTAATTGTCTGACCTGCTAACTTTAATAAAAGAACTGTTGAAATAATAGAGATCGGAATGGTGATAATAACAATAACACTACTTCGCCAGTCCTTCAGAAAAAGTAAGACCATTAAGCCTGTTAATATCGCTCCCAATGCGCCTTCTGTTATTAAACTTTTTACTGCATTAATTACAAAAACAGATTGGTCAAAAGCATAATCCAGTTTGACATCGTCTGGTAGAAGACTTTGCATTTCGGGCAGGGTTGCTTTTAGTTTTTGCACTACATCCCATGTTGATGCATCGGCAGTTTTAATTACCGGAATGTAAACCGAGCGTTTTCCATTTATCAATGCATAGTCAACTGTTATATCTGCCGCATCTGTCACTTTTGCCACATCACTTACAAATACAGTTGCACCATCTTTGGTTTTTAATGGAATATCAGCAAACTCATTTACTGTTTTTTCGAGTGTATTAATGGTAGTAACATACATTGTATTGCCCGACCTTAGATTACCTGAGGGAGACATTACATTCGCCTTTGCAAGTTTATCCACTATTTCATCAGGAGAAATATCGTAGCTGCGCAATTTATCCGGATCAATGCTAACCACAATTGACCTTGAGTTAGCGCCAAAAGGCGGAGGAGCAGATAACCCGGGAACTGTACCAAACATTGGCCTGATACGTGTAGCTGCCAGATCATAAATTTCCTTCAAAGACTTTGTTTTACTTGAGAAAACCAATTCTCCTACCGGCAAAGAAGAAGCATCGAAACGAACAACCTGGGGAGGCAATGCTCCCGGAGGAAAAAATTTCATTGCCCTGTTTACCTGCAAGGCTACCTGTGCCGATGCTTCAGCCATGTCTGTGCCTTCATAAAAGCTTAGTTTCAGCAAGGTTAAACCGGTAATATTTTTACTGGTGATGCTTTTTACACCATTTACATAGAGAAACTGGTCTTGCATACGGGTGGCAAAAAATCCTTCCATTTGCTGTGGCGACATTCCTCCATAAGACTCTATTACGTAGATAGTAGGAAGATTGAGTTGTGGGAAAATGTCAATCGGAATGCTTTTAATGGATATCAGCGCAAACAACAGAAAACTGCAAACCAAAACAATTATGGTAATAGGCCTCTGCAGTGCTGCCTTAACTAAGTTCATATAAGTAAGTTTAGAAGATGATTATTTAGGAACCTGGTTGGTAAAATCAGTTATTATTCCTGAAGCGGCAGATCGCTGAAGCAGAGAACGCCACACATTATTATTAGCAACAGTTACATCTACAGATGCCCGGTTCAAAACTGTAAATGCCTGTATCAGCTCAGTTAGCGGAGCAAGGCCTGCCTGGTAACGGGCATTCGATATGTTATAGGCATCCAAAGCTGCTTTGTATTGCACCGGAGCTAATGCAATTTGCTGCAAAGCATACTGATACTGAAGATTGGCATCCTCCAACTGCTTTTGTACAGTCAATGTCTGCTCATTCAGGCGGTAACGATAGTTTTCGACATCCTGCTGTGCCGCCCTGTATTCATCTCTTGCTTTGCTTAAAGAAAATATATTCCAGTTAACAGCAACAGCAGCCATATAATTATAGGTTTGATAAGGAAGTCCATCCATAGCACTGCTGCTGTATTTCTGAGAGCTTCTGTCAATACCAGAACCTCTTGCCCAACCTGTACCTAAAATATTAATAGTGGGCAAATAAGATTTTTTAATAAGCCGCGAACGCTCGACCTGGCTTTGCAAAAGCTGACTGTATAATTGTATAACAGGATGATTATTCAATGCAGAATTGCCTGAAAGACCTGACGGAACAGTGTTGAGAAACGTGGTTGTATCTATATTAAGACTGTCGACCGGAATATTACTGAGCTGAGACAATTGTATTTTCTGTTGCTCCACCACTTGCTTGCTCTGCAACAAAGCCAGTTGGGCGCTTGCCACTTCTGCATTTGAAGCCGAAGAGTCTACTCCGGCCACCAAACCTGAAAGCGCATGGCTTTGCACGTATGTTTGAAAAGCCCGTGACCTTTCTAAATTGGCCTGCTGTACAGAAACTAATTTTTGACTAAGCGCAAGTAACAGGTAAGCATCTATTGCCCTTATTTGCAGTTGAAAAATTTCATTGTTGTAATCCGCTTTGGCAACCTGGAGTTGTGAGTTTGCAAATTCAACTGATTGGCGAACCTTACCAAAATTGAAAGCATGCCAGTTGACCATTAGCGTTGTAAAGCTACCAAATGTTCCCTGGAAAATATTCTTATCTCTAATTCCTCCTGAGGTGGATATGGCTGTTCCTCCATTTGAAAAATAGGAACCTACTAATCCATTGTTAGTAGAATATTGATATTGGTCTGCAGCTATTAATTCCGGCAAATAATCTTTTTTAGCTGACTGCAAAAGATAGGAAGCAGATTTTATTGAAGCTTCCTTTGCTTTTATAGATGGATAATCGTGTGATACTTTTTGTAATAAATAGGGCAGGGTAACTTTTTCACCCTGGCCGTAAACACATTTGGTGCCTAATAGAAGAAAAAGGCATACAGTTACTCTCATACATTAATTTTTATTTGATTAAAAAAATTCAGCATTAAATGCAGTAATTTTTTCATCAAATACGAATAACAGATACTGCCAGGTAACGTTCATTACCAGGTGAAATATCAAAGAGCACAGACCGTTTTCTTAAAAAGCATAAGGATTGTGATAACAAGGACGAAAGAGCATAAAACAAATCGCGCAACCATTTTTTGTTTGCATACAGATAAAAAAACAAAAAAAGGCTTTTTGAAGTAAAACCTTTCAATTCTTCAGAAATTACATTGCTAATTCTAAGAGTTTCAGGTCTCTTTTTTACGATTTTTTGCATTTCCCAGGCTCTTACATCAGGGGCGCTGAGTACCGTCTGAATATTAGCAAAGCTGAATATGATAGAAGGACGTAGCAACAGTATTATAACTGTAAAAATGAAAACACTATTTAAAAATATGTTTTTACCGCCTTTCATAACTTATTCTATAAAGCCCGAAAAAAACCTATAGAATGCAAATTAAATGGAAAAGTAAACGGAAAAGTAAAAACTTACAAACAAATATTTGTGAAAAATATATTTAGATATAAATCTTACGGGGACAACTATATTCTATTTAAATTTTTTTGAACTTTACATATATTATAATCAATTAATTGTGCACACATCTTAATATTAAAATATTAAAATATTAAAATTATAATATTAAATCAAATTATATTTCATGACCGGATTAAATGAGGGTAAAATTTTAATTATAGGATCAGTTGTCGGATTTCTTTCGGGTCTTTTAGGAAAAGGAGGAAGTGCAATCACTACGCCTTCACTGCAGATATTTGCAGGTATAAATCCTTTTGCTGCACTTGCTTCTCCGCTTCCTTCCACACTTCCTTCCACACTTTCTGCCTCTTTTGCATACCGCGGTAAAAACTTAATAAACGGGAAAGTGGCTATAACCGCCATCCTCACAGGTATTCCTGCCACCATTATTGGTTCTTACTTCAGCAACCGGATAAAAGGAAGTACACTGATGATATTAACAGCCATCTTTGTTTTATCACTTGGCGTTTCGTTTTTTATTACTGCACCTTCCGAAACAAATACTTCTGAAGACATAATCCCTTATTGGAAAATTGTTATAGTTGCTTTAATAGTTGGTTTACTTTCGGGACTGTTAGCTAACAGCGGAGGTGTTTTATTTGGTCCATTGTTTATCAGGTTTTTAAAAATGCCTACTAAAAAAGCTCTCGCCTGCAGTTTAATTGTTTCAGCAGGGCTGGCCGTTCCCGGCACTATTGCCCACTGGTATTTAGGACATATCGATTGGATGATTGTTTTACTTCTTTCTATAGGAGCTGTTCCTTTTTCTTATCTTGGAGCTAAAGTGGCTCTAAAAACGAATAATGCGATATTGGAAAAAATATTTGGTGTTATGCTGGTATTATTTGGCTCTTTTGACCTTTTTTACTCTATCATTCATTTGCAGTAAATAATAAAAAGAAAACGTTCCTGATATTTAAAAGGAAAAAGAAATAATAACACTGAAAAATATAAAATATAATAATGGTATGTATAAAGTCACGGTTTTACAAGAGTTAAGGATTATAAAGAGCTGAAAGTTTATGATAGCAGTCTTATTTTCTTTTCTTATTCGTAATATCCGGGCTTTTAAATATCTTCTTTACAAACTTGCCTACCCTGCCAGGTAGCTCTGCATTTTCTTCCAATGGCTTCAGGTCTTCATCCGATTGGTTTTCAGGTTGTGAAGGGTAAAGTCCGGCAGTAGCTCACTTTGATGATTCTGTTGGATTAATATAATAAGCTATAATAATCAAGAGGTAAATTATAAAAATTTACGGGCAAAATGTTTTGTACCAATACAATAAGACTTACCGAATAAATTTTTTATAATCAATCTGATGCTTTTAATAATTTCTTAAAATAATAAAATAATTTTAACGTTAGTGTTATTTTTAAGTCTATAAGGCAGGTAAAGTAAAACCCAGCAACGATGAAAACATTATCAGAAACATGGTTCACAGAAGGATATATCGATTTTGAATTAAAAAAATACACCCTTCTTGCTTACCTTACTGAGGTGAATAAATACTTCAACGAGAATAAGCTTTATCCACAATTGGCTGATGTTGTTTTTCATTACAATAACATTGTTTCGTTCAGGGAGAATAAAAAATTTCTGCAGGAACATTTTCCAAAACAACTTACTGATATAAATATTCAGAAACTTCAGTTTGCTTATGAGAGAATGATTGAAGATGATGCATTGATGAAGGAACTTGAAGACATAATACAATATTCTGCTAATAAAATAAAAAGCACTATTAAAACGGGTGCCGAGATTTATGAATTTGTAGAAGCTAAAATAAATATAGAACCTGTTGGTCTTGTTCCCCTCGATGTAAACGAAGGTTATTTGTTTTTGAAAGATGGAAATTATAATGCTACTGTAGTCTACCAGTACCGGCTGACATTCTTCGAAAAGCATGATGAGAAATATCGCGGCATTCGCACTGATTACGTGCAAACATGGCAACGCACAGTAAGCAACTCTCCCGAAAGTATAAAAGGTGAATTAATAAAAAACAGAAAAAGTTTGCCAAATCCTGCTGTTTATAATATTGAAACTAATTTGGTTTACCCGATAGAAGAAACTTTATTACCTATAGCTAAAAGAACTTTTGTAAAATTTATCAGCAGGTAAAAGGAGTTAATTAATAATCCACCGGAAATATTTTCTCCGGTGAATTATTATTAGAAATACTATTTGTCGGGCATCATCTTCCATCTCTGTTACCTCCTGTTATTAGTTCTTTGAATATTCCGAGCATGCGGCTGAAACTGACGCCTCTGCTCATTTTTCATTTGAGGTTGATCTGCGTGAGGCTGGTTTCTTACGTCTTTAGTATTCGTCTGCTCATCTTTCATTTGTGCAGTATTGTTGCTGTTAGCTTGTTTGTCCTGTTTTTGCACATTTTCCTGATCATGATTATCAGCGTTATCATTTTTATTATTACCTTGAGCAGTTTAATCCTTGTAGACTTTGTGATTTGAGTTATCAGGCTGTAAGCTGTGATTTTGCAGGTTATAGCCTTCATTGTTTGTCATTTGTTGAAGCTACTGCCAACGGGGCAGGATGACCGTGATTTACAGAAGCAAACTGGCTGCGGTCTGCCCGGGCTGAAGCCTCATCTGAAGTTTGATCAGAAGTGGGCTGAAGGTGTTGCTTCCTCATTGCCAGTTGCTCCTGTTGTGTAGGCCTTGCCATTACACCGCCAGTACCATTGAAACTGTTGCGGTTGTTTACAACTTTAGTATTATTAATTCCTTTAAAGCTATTAATAGCTCTAAAATTAAAAGTCCTGTATAAAAAAAGCTGCCTCAACTTTGCGTTTGAGACAGCTTTTACTTTTATTTTAAGAACTGCAGGTACTTCTTCTAAACCTTAAGCTTCTTAATTATTTAACAATTAATTTAATTACCTGCGTGCTTTGTTTCTCAGATGATATTCGTATAAAATACTGCCCGGCTCTTAAGGATAGTCTCGATATATCAGCATTAACATTGTATCCGCTGGCATTAATGTTATATCTACCTAAATCATAAATTCTACCTGCAATATCAACTATCTGTAAATTATAATTACCCTCATAAGTGTCGGGAAACGTAAAATGAAGTTGATTGTTAACGGGATTTGGATAAACTCGTATTTTTAAAGACGAATTTCTATTATTTAAAATCTCTTGTTGAACATTTCTTTTAGTGATAGGAATTCCATTAATACTTGTCTGGCTTGTTGTGGTAGTATCTCCTGAATAATCTACAACTAATTGAGGCGGGAACTGGAGGTTTCTACTGCTGTTAAATGTAACAACCTTATTAAACCCTATAGTATCTTTTATTACAAAACTTACTGTTTTATCACCACTAAATTCACTCTTTACAAAATTTGTTACGTCAAATTCATAATATTTTGCTACATTATTTACTGTCTCAGAATCTAACAAAGCAGTTATTGACCCGGGAGCATTATTCCATGTAATAGTGGTGTCAGCCCATAAGTCATTGTTCACTCCATATACAGAAAGCTTAACATTCGTTGCATCTTCATTGCTGCCATATAACCTGAGTTTTGCAGACTTCACGTTTCCAATGCTGTTAAGTGAAAATTTGAGGTATGATTTTCTTGAATAGCCTGAACCAGCTTTTTTTACTACTAATGAAGTATCTGTTACATAGTTAATTGCAGCATAGCTTCCATCTCTGACGTAAGCATCATCTGAAGGTTTTATTGTAGCAGGAGCCACAATAACTAATTGAGGAAGGTTTTGGCTGCTTTCTTTGCTATTAAAGGATAGATAATTTTGTTGATTGGAAGTATCTGTTAATACAAAACTCACCAAAGTATCACCTGCAGCTTGTGTTTTCACATAGTTGGTTACATCAAACTCATAATACCTGTTAGTGCCTACAATATTTATAGAATTTAAAGCTGAAGTTGAAGAAGGCGGTGCATTATTATATGTTATTCCGCTTTCAGTCCAGGTGTCATTGTTCACTCCAAATATCGAAAGAATAGGATTCGCTGCATTGACAACAGTATGTGCGAAAACTCTTAATTTAGCAGAACCTACCTCTTTGACGTTTTTTAGAGAGAACTTAAGGTAAGCAGTACGTTTATATCCTAATTCTGCTACGCTATCTTTAACACTCTTTACCACTAAATTACTGTCGAAGCCGTAATTTGTTGTAGCATAACTCCCATTACGAACGTACGCGTCTGCTATTGGGCTTAAAGAAACATTATTTATATCTATCATTAATGCTACCGCTGTAAACGGCTGTAAAGTTACGCTTTGCGAATATTTTTTACCATCGCTGGAAACATAACTGAGTCCATCTAATGAATAAGTAGCTGTAGTTTTTGAGCTATTATAAACCAGTCTAAAAACGCTATCCGGAATCAATGGAGAAATGGCTGAATGAGCATCATATTGCGGAAAAGCGATTCTCCATTCCGGAAATGTTTTTCTAAATATATAAGGTTGAGAAGTTTTAGGTCTTACATAATAATTAGAGTCAATCATACCATAACTCCCTATGTCGTAGGTATGGGTTATGGAAGTGTCAAAATTCATACTTTTTCCGGTAGTATTGGTCGTAAAAAATATATTATGTACTATAGTCATATTACGAATAAGATTTGCTGTATATTCTGACATCCATAGACTTCTATTTGTAACCCCATATATCAGATTATTTTTTAAAACCATATTAGAAGGATCATTCATAAAAAATCCATCTGTACAATTAGAGGCAATATTTCCATCCCATACGATGTCTCTTGAACCTTTGTCACCGTATAGACCTTCTCCCGCCGATCCACCTATAGCTCCTTCTGGTGCCCCTGTACAATTCGTTACGATATTTTGTTGAACAACCCTGTTGGTATAGGCCGTATAAGGAGTGCTGTCCTTATTCACCGTATAAATACCTCCTCCATCATCTAATTTAGTAAGTGCACTATCAACTATATTATTTTTAATAGTAGTGTTACTTCTGCCATCAAACCAAATTCCACAATATCCGGAGTTTCTTACCGTATTATATTGCACCAGTCCAGATGAATGATATGCATAAAGAGCTGTACCGTTACTTCCTCCGTTTGCCTGCATGCCCATAAAAGGCATTATGTTAGTTATAATATTATTAGTTACGGTTATATTGTTCGATTGTTGATTTTTAAAACCTTCACTCATACAGTAATTTATTGTGTTATTATTAAACACTGAGTTATCACAAAATCTTATATAAACCCCTATTGTTCCAATATTATAAATATCACAATTCTGAATGATCATATCGCTCCCGTGTTGTATGTTAATTCCAAACCGATTTGCACCTGTAATAGCTAAGTTATCATAAGTTATAAATGAATTGGAATAGTTATATATTAAGGTATCAAGAGTTGGGACTTCTATAGTATAATTAGCAGGAGCACTGTTTAAATATATATTCATTACTCTATTGGACGTATTATAATACCATTCTCCAGGCTGATCGAGAGTTTTTATATGATTCTGAATGAAATAACCATAACCGTTTGACGGAAGTGAAAAAGGATCTAAAAAATTAAATGTAGTAGCTGAACCGGAGTAGGTTTGACTTGTTATTAAAGATGTATGAGCCCTGTATCTATTAGCTCTTAGCACAATTTCAGCCCCAGTCCAGTTACTCGTATCGCTTTGTGAAACTATAGCCGACCAATTATTGTCAGTTACATATGTAGAACCGGAAGCCTCATAAGTCAAATATCCTTTATTTGTGACAGTAGCATTAGGCCATCTTCCTATTTGTTGAGCTATGCCATTCACTGCTACTATATTGGGAGGACTTTGTGGAGTAAAAGACATTGCAGCACTTGCATAGGGATTAGTTGCTCCCCAACTTGTAATTTTTTGAAATCCTGTAATAACAGGTTTTGGTCCGGTACCAAATGCACCGATGAAAATAGGCAAAGAGGCAGTACCAGAGTTATTTACTCTGATTGAGCCATACCAAGTCTCACCCCTTTTAAATAAAATACTGTCACCAGGATGAAGGGCAGTGGAATACGAGTTTAATTTGGACAGTGATCTCCATGGAGTATTACTATGTTGAGCTTGCTGGTATGTTAGGCTATCATTCCCATAGACTGACGAGAAGTAATAAGTAGAAGAAAATGCTGAACTTGAAATAATAAGCAGAAGTGCAAAAAAGGATAACTTTTTCATGTTTGGGTTTTTAATAGAATTGGGTTGTAACATTATAAAATTATAACACAATAACGAAAACTAAAAATTTTTATAAGAAAAAGTTAAAGATTTTTAAGAAAGGTGATAATGAGCAAGATGACACTAATATTATCTTTTTATTATGACAACGTTTTTTCCTTACAATACACCTAAATTTAAATGTCTATAATTAGTGATAGTATCGTCAACATTTTTAAGGCTTTTGTTGCGGAGGTTTATTTACTTTTATAGAATAACATACTTAAGCTGCGACAGCCTTTAAAATATCATAAGTTATTACTTTTGCTGTCATTGTTTTTTGAATCAGATCAAGTACGATTGGTTCTCTTATTAAACGCCTGTTTGTTCTAAAGTAATACTGGTCAAGATAATTTTGTAAATGTTTTTCGCTGCACTTGTGATGAATGCTCTTAGTGCGCTTTTCATATTCATTACCTGCTGATGCATTTCTAAAAAATTTTTGCCTTTCATAGATTTTACCTGTTTTGCATTAGGAAATCTTCCTGTCAGCTTATCGTATGTCAGATAACAATCTGTTACAACTTTTGCTTCTGGTTTTATGGTCTTTTCTAATACAGGGTAAATAGTTTCTTTTTTATAGTTGGCAATTCTTTTAGCATACACCCTGCCTGTTTTGTTCTTACCTCTTACTTCAACCATCATTAATACCGGTTTCTTTTCCCCTAAGCTTCTGCCTGGTTTGTTATCCTCTTTGCTTCCTATAACACATTCATCTACATGTACTTCTCCTTCTAAGGGGTGCAAACCACTGCTTTGCATTGCTGTTCTGATCTTAGCGCAAAAAATCCAGGCTGTTTTCTGTGTTATACCCACCTCCTTTGCAATTTCATAAGTGCTCATTGCTTTTTTGGTTGCCGTTCTATAGCAAATCAAAAACGCTTTTACAACAGAAAATTTAGCTCCATGAAATATTGTATTGGCCCTAACACTTTAATCATACATACACTTCTTACAGCGCCTCGCTAAATAAGTATAGCCTTTGGTATACTCTTTACACTGACATTTAAAAACGGCTGTATGACTTACTCCACTTTAAGTCGGCAAGATGAGCTAAACATTGCTTTCTTGTACCATAATTCTTTAAAAAATCAATAATAGTCATAACTAAGTATTCTGGTACAAAAATACTAAATGTACTAGCTTAACCCTATTCGAACTTCACTATTTATCATATATTGCAGGCTTTGTATATTATTCTATATATTGTTATTACTTTTATCTGTCCAATATGGTTTGAAGCATTTCTGCTCCAAGTTCAGCTTTTTATATCTCTAGATTGCTTATCATGACTTGACTCTTTAGGAAGTATCCTTTTAATATTCCCACAAACACAATTAGCTCAATATAAAAAATTAGCTATAATCAGTACCTGCTATTTTCTTACGGCTGCTCATTACCCGCAGCATTTGTAAAACGACAGCCAGTAAAATAAGTGAGAAACCAAGATAAAACCATTGGCTTAAATACTTGTTTTCTTTATACACAACAAAAGCCAGTATAATACCATAAACAGGTTCTAAATTAAGCGTAAGGTTTTGAGTAAATGCTGAAACTTTTTGCAATGCCTGCAACGATAAATCCATTGCGAGTATTGTACAAACCCAACTCATTAGCAAAAGCCATCCTAAGTCTGTTTTGCCCGGAAGGAGGTGTTGCGTTGGCAGCAGGTACAGATACAAAGGCATGAGCAAGGTAAGCAGCAAAAAACCGCCGGTCAGCTCGTACAACATAACTGTTCTTGGTGTATTATACGATACCTGTGCCTTATTAAAAATTGAGAAAATACAGCTTAAGACAGAAGCCAAAAGGCCTAGTATAATTCCTGTTTTATATTGAGGGTCAAAGTGAAAGATGAGATAAATGCCGGCAATAGCCACTAATCCCAGCAATATTTCTGCAATTACTATTTTTTTGCCTGTGATAGCCGGTTCTAACACTGCCGTAAATAATCCCGCAGATGAAAGGCAGGTCAGGGCAATGGATACATTTGAATATTTTATACTGCCATAGAAGAAACACCAATGTAAGGCAATAATGCCGCCTATCGCAAAAAGCTGCCCGCGTTGCTTTGATGATACAGACTGCAGTTGATTATTAAATCGCATTAGAAAATACAGTGAAACTATTGTGATCAGTATTCTGTACCATACAAGCAATCCTTCGTTGAGTGATATCAACCTGCCTAAAACACCTGTAAACCCCCAAAGAAATATAGCAGCGTGCAGTTTGAATAAAGCCTGTTTCATTTGTGTGCAAATATAGGCAGAGATGGCAGCAGTTAACAGATGACGATGAGTGGTGAGTGGTGAGTGGTGAGGTTAGTTCGCTCCTTACTGACAACTTTCAACTCACAACTTCCTAACTACTCATACCTCTGCTTTGGGCGAGGCAAACTGAGAAGAATTTTTAACACGTTTGCGATAATTTTTAAAGAGGCTTTGCCATTGTATTTTTAAAACACCCCATACCCCTTCTTTCAAAATACCTTTATTCATTTTGGAAGAACCAAGCTGGCGGTCTGTAAACGTTATCGGCACTTCTGCTATTTTAAAACCCAGTTTCCAGGCTGCAAACTTCATTTCAATCTGGAAGGCATAACCCACAAATTTTATTTCATCAAGGTTTATAGTTTCGAGCACTTTTCGGCGATAACATACAAAACCTGCTGTCGGATCTTTTATCGGCATCCACGTAACCAATCTTGTATAAAGCGCTCCGCCTTTTGAATAAAATTTCCGGTGCCATGGCCAGTTTTCTATTTGTCCTCCCTTTACATAACGGCTGCCTATCGCTGCATCTGCTCCCGCCAGCTTACACGCTGTATATAATTTTTCCAGGTCAGCAGGACGATGGGAAAAGTCGGCATCCATCTCAAAAATAAAATTATACCCTCTCTCTATGCTCCACTTAAAGCCGTGAATGTATGCTGTACCAAGTCCAAGCTTTCCAGGTCTTTCTTCTAAAAACAACTGCTTTTGATAAATGTGTTGCAAATCCCTTACTATATCAGCCGTGCCGTCGGGCGAGGCATCATCTATTATAAGAATATGATAGCCCTGCTGTAAAGAAAAAATAGCTTCTAAAATATCTAAAATATTTTCCTTCTCGTTGTAAGTCGGTATGATTACTATTTTTTCCAATTAATAAAGGTTATAATTTTTATTTACTTATCTGCAATATTGATTTTTTTTATAAAATATTTTACTATTCTGCATCTCACATTATTTTCTTTAAAAGTCCCCTGTTCATTATCTCGGTAAGCTTCTGTTTGGTATGTAATGGAAAATCTCCTTTCATCATCCAATCATAATACTGCGGCTCTGCCTTCAGCACATCTTCCACGCATCTGCCTTTGTGCTTACCAAAATTAAACACCTCTTTACAATCAACTTTAATAAATCTTCTTGCAAAATCGACCAGGTCTTCTTCGCCGCAAAAACTGCATATCGACTCCAGCGTGATACCAATCTCAGGATATCTTTCAATTTGAGCCTCTAATATTTCCCAGGTGGCTGCGGCATCTACTTCTGCACTATGTGCACCCTCCAGTGTTTTCTGACAATAAAATCTATAGGCTGCGCTTAGCGTTCTCTGCTCCATCAGGTGAAATACTCTTTGCACATCTATTAATTTTCTTCCATCAACAGAAAACTCAAGACCAGCCCGCAGAAATTCTTCTACCAGCATGGGTATATCAAAACGATTGCTGTTGTACCCCCCGATATCACAGTTTTCAATAAATTGTTTTATTTCATTTGCCACTTGCTTAAACGGCGGCGCATCTTTAACCATTTCGTCTGTTATCCCGTGTACATCGCTTGAACCTTTTGGAATAGGCATTCGTGGATTTATAATTTTTCTTTTGCTTTGGCGGCTTCCATCAGTACCTACTTTTACTATAGCAATTTCTACAATTCTGTCAATTGCCAGGTTAGTGCCTGTAGTTTCAAGATCAATAAAAGCGACAGGGCGTTTTAACTGTAATTTCATGTAAATAAATTCGAACGGGGTTTATTAAATGTATGGTATAATCAGAACAGGAACAATATAATATAATAAATTAAGTAGTGATTATTTTTTTTGCGAAACTATTTATATCAATACCGTCATAGTTTCCGCTGCTCATAAATACAACCGAGGAATTTTGATATTGCTGATTGCTAAGCCAGTTTTCCAACTCATTTTTAGCTGTTATTACCTCAAGGTTTTCTTTTGCAAATCCATCAAATACAACTTCTTTTGAAAGTTCAGGCATTTTCTTCAACTCCAGAGCGTGTTTTGAATAAAATACTGCAGCTTCGTCTGCTTTGTCCATCACTCCCTTATATTCGCTCATAAATTCTTTGTTAAGGCTGCTAAAAGTATGCAATTCAAATACGGCTATCAATTTTCTATCCGGATATTGTTGTTTTACCGCTTCAATCGCAGCCTTTACTTTGCTGGGAGCATGAGCAAAATCACGATAAACAACGGTTGTTTCATTTTCAGATATTTTTTCTAACCGTTTACTTGCTCCTGTAAAACTAATGATTGCATTTATAAAAGTGGCGGCATTAATTTCAAAATATTTACAAACATACCATGCCGCATACAGGTTTAACAGGTTGTGATCGCCAAAAATTTTTAATTCACCTTTTGCATCTTCAATTTGTATCGTTGTCTTTCCGTTCTTAACACTGTGCAGGGGAATGTCGTAGGGTTGATATAAAATATCTTCTCTTTTATCAGCCGTAACTAAGTGTTTTACTATTTCATCAGTTTCGTTGTAAATTAAAACTCCTCCCGGCTCGATCTTATTGATAAATATACGAAACTGATCGATGTAATTTTCAAAAGTCGGGAACACGTTGATATGATCCCAGGCAATGCCTGTTATAACTGCTATATCAGGAAAAAGGAAATGAAATTTTGGTCTTTTTTCAATTGCACTTGCCGGGTATTCATCTCCTTCACACACAATCACGGGCGCATCCGTTATACTCACTGATTGTTCAAATCCCGAAAGCCTTGCGCCTACCAGGTAATCAAACTTTTTTTGCGCAGCTTTCAATACATGCATGATCATGCTTGTAGTCGTTGTTTTGCCGTGGCTGCCTCCTATCACAACTCTTGTTTTTGTCCGGCTCTCCTGATAAATGTATTCAGGAAAAGAATATATTGGAAGATTAAGTTTTTTTGCTTTTTCAATCTCAGGATTGTCGTTTTTGGCATGCATACCCAAAATAACCGCATCAAGATCAGCGACAATTAGATCAGTGTTCCAGCCAATCTTTTCAGGAAGTAATCCTTCATTTTTTAAATTAGAATAACCCGGGTCGAAAATTTCATCATCTGTACCGGTAACCTGGTAGCCTTTTCTTTTTAATGCAATAGCCAGCTGGTGCATTACACTTCCGCCAATCGATATAAAATGAACTTTCATTAAGATTTTTAAATAAAACAATGATGCAAAATAATTGCATATTAGTTAAGTTATGAAACATTCGCATGGCAAATACTATATTCTATATAAATGAATGCAGTAATAAGAGATGCATGATAATGGTAAATAGCTGATAAAAAAATACCACAAATAGCTCTTCTGATAATTAATAGTAAGAAAATTAAATAATTGATCGTTCTTCAATTTACTTTTACACTTAGCAATTTCCGTTGGTTATGCCAGGCCTTGCCCAATTACAGCATCCTGTTATTTTATTTGATGGAGTATGTAATCTCTGCAGCGGTGCAGTGCAATTTATTATAAAAAGAGACAGGAAAGACAGCTTTAGGTTTGCTTCTTTACAGTCTGATTTTGGTCAGTCCTTATTGAGAAAGTTTAACCTCCCTGCTGATGCTTTTAATTCTTTTATTCTGTACAAAGCAGGAAAAATTTATACAAGATCGACAGGGGCATTGCTGGTGGCGAAGCAACTATCAGGAGCCTGGCCTTTATTAAGTTTTTTTATGATTATTCCTCCCTTTATCAGAAATAGCTTTTACAACCTGATTGCCGGCAACAGGTATAAGTGGTTTGGTCAAAAAGAAGCGTGCTGGATACCTTCTTCTTACTTAAAAAATAAATTTTTGAATTAAGCACTACTATTTTTACCGCAAACAGTGAAAGAAGCAATTTCATTTGTTATTTTCTTTTTCGCATTTATTTAAAAGATAAAACACGAAAAAACAACTCAAGGCAGATAAAACCTTTTTAAAATTTAGAAGATTAAACAATATAATAAGGGTAAAAAAAACATAAAAATAACCTTTCATGTCTTCTATTACACGCTATCTTGTATTAGCATTTATTCAGGTGAAACCGCTTTTTTTTAAATTTGTAAGATTAGTTTGATTTTATTAGCACATTAATTATAAAATCTTATAACAGCCCTGAAAAATAGTCTTCAGGTAAGGAAATGCATGAGTTTCAGAACAAAATTTAAAATTTTCTGCCTGATTCGTTTCCTAAAATCAAATATCAAAATAAACGCTTATCATTTTCATTTACATGTAATTGCTTAGTTTTGCGCCTCTGTGCAATGCGATTGCAATAATTTTTTAATACTGCTTAAGAAAATTTAAAGAACCTATAGCAACCACCATGGCGACAAAAGTTACAAAAATTGCTGTTTTAACTTCGGGCGGGGATAGCCCCGGAATGAATGCAGCAATACGGGCAGTAGTCAGAACCGGTATTTATCATGGTTTGGAAGTATATGGGGTAATGAGGGGGTATAACGGAATGATAGAGGATGATATTTTCAGAATGGAAAGCCGCAGTGTTGCCAACATTATACAACGTGGCGGAACTATTTTGAAATGTGCCCGAAGCAAAGAATTCAGAGAACTTACAGGCAGGGAAATTGCCTATCAAAACCTGACAAAAAGAGGTATAAACGGATTAGTTGTTATAGGCGGAGACGGCAGTTTTAAGGGTGCGCAAATATTCAGCAATGAATTTGATATTCCCTGCATTGGCCTGCCCGGTACAATAGATAAAGATATAGCAGGCACCGATTTTACTATTGGTTTTGACACGGCTGTTAACACCGCAGTTGATGCTATAGATAAAATAAGAGACACAGCAGATGCACACGACCGTTTGTTTATAGTAGAAGTAATGGGTCGTGATGCAGGCTATATTGCCTTGCATAGCGGCATAGCTACGGGCGCGGAAAATATTTTGATTCCTGAAACAAAAACTGACATTGATGAATTGATCAATTCTCTTTCTGAAAAAGAAAAAAGAAGAAAGCTGGTAAACCTGGTAGTGGTGGCTGAGGGTGATGAATTCGGGGGCGGAAATGAAATAGCACGCATCGTAAAAAGGAGACTGCCAAATATAGATACACGGGTAGCTATACTCGGGCATATACAACGGGGAGGATCACCTACCTGTCTTGACCGCTTAATAGCAAGCCGTATGGGCTATCATGCTGTAGAGAGTTTAACACAGGGAAGGTATAATGTAATGATAGGAATAGTAAACAACAAAATGAATTATATTCCCCTTGACCATGCTATTAAGGCAAAACAAAAGATAAATAACCAATGGTTGAAAATAGTAAAGATTTTAGCCAGTTGATTAAATTGAAGTACCGTTCTAAATCATTATAACAGATTTCAAAAGATTAATACATATTATAACCAATGTCAAAAGAAATTTCGCAATATCTGAACAAGCAAATGGGCCGCCAGATAGGCCTGGATACTTTAACGCATCGCACAAAGATTGTTGCCACTGTAGGTCCTGCAAGTGATACGTATGAAAAATTAGTTGAGCTGGCACATGCAGGCGTAAATGTTTTTCGTCTCAATTTTTCGCACGGCTCTCACGAAGACAAGGCCCAAATCATTCAGTATATTCACCGGCTGAATGATGAGGAGAACTCTAATATTTCTATTCTTGGCGATTTGCAGGGACCAAAACTGCGGGTTGGGGAAATTGAAAACAATGCATTAAAAGTTGAAGCTGGAGATATACTAACCTTTACCAACGAAAAATGCGTGGGAACAAAGGACAGGATCTATGTCTCCTACCCTAACCTGGCAGGTGATGTAAAATTTGGAAACATAATATTGATAGATGATGGAAAACTGGAAGTAAAGGTCGCAGATATACTTCGAAACGGAGATGTAAAAGTAGAAGTGACATTGGGAGGCGTTTTATCATCTAAAAAAGGCATTAATCTTCCTGATACAAAAATTTCGTTGCCTGCCTTAACAGATAAAGACCTTGATGATCTTAATTTCATTATCGACCATCAGCTCGACTGGGTGGCGCTTTCTTTTGTAAGAAACGTAAAAGACATTGTAATTCTTCGCAGCAAACTTGATGAAAGAAAGAGCAAGGCAAAGATTATCGCAAAAATTGAAAAGCCGGAGGCTGTAGCCAACATACGCGATATCATTGTTGAAAGTGATGCAATAATGATTGCGCGGGGAGATTTAGGCGTTGAACTGCCGGTGGAAAAAGTGCCGATGATTCAAAAAAGCATAATAAGGAAATGTCTGCACAGGGCAAAACCGGTGATTGTAGCTACACAAATGATGGAGAGCATGATAGACCGCGTAAAACCTAACAGAAGTGAAATTACAGACGTAGCCAATGCAGTGCTTGAAGGAACTGATGCAGTAATGCTTAGTGGCGAAACTGCTACAGGCCAGCATCCTGCTCTTGTTGTGCAAACAATGGTTAAAATAATTGCTGAAGTGGAAAAAGAATATCGATACAACAGGGAAGAAGATTTGAAACCGCAGGCACATTCACCTTCTTTTCTAAGTGATGCCGTTTGCTACAACGCCTGCAAAATAGCCCGCGACGTAAATGCTGATGCCATTATCGGGATGACAAAAAGCGGCTACACAGGTTTTGTGTTGAGCAGTTACCGCCCTAAGTCGCCCCTCTTTATTTTTTCAAAAGAAAAATCACTGATAAACCAGCTTACCCTGAGCTGGGGAGTAAGAGCGTTTTTCTATTCAGAAGAAGAAAGCCTTGACTCAATCATTTCTGACCAGATAGAAATTTTAAAGCAGAGAGGATTTTTAAAATCAGGAGATACGGTTATCAATACCGGAAGTACACCTGTACAAATGCACTTGCCAACAAACGTATTAAAAATTTCGAAAGTAGAATAAAATAAAAAATTTGATTTAAAATCCTCAATAATAAAATATTGAGGATTTTTTGGTTATAGGCTTTCTTATTAAATACCATCTTTGTTAAAACACATGAATTTTATCAATTTAGAATAAAAAGAACGATATCAATTTTAAGAATAAAAGAAATAGCGATGAAAAAAGTAACAATTGTTTTTTTCCTGTTTTTTACAACTTCACTATTTGCGCAGGATAGCAATATGAATATTATACCCGCGCCGGTAAGCTATAAGGTAAATGCAGGAAGATTTTTTCTGACTGATAAAACAAAAATTGCCTTGAATGATTCCGGAGAATTAAATTCTGCTCATTTTTTTAATGAATATCTTAAAAATGTTTATGGTTTTACATTAGGAATAATTACCAAAGCCAAAGCGCCTTCAAATTGTATTTTACTCAGTACGCGCAAATTTATACAAGCTCCGGCAAATGATGGCAGGTATACGCTCAATATCAGCCCTAAAAACATAAGTATCGTTGGTGATAGTTACCAGGGAACTTTTTATGGTATTCAAACATTATTGCACATGCTGCCACCTGCTGTGCAAAATGAATATCCGCTTCCTTGTGCATCTATTGAAGATTATCCCCGTTTCAAATACAGAGGCATGCATCTTGATGTTGGCCGTCATTTTTTCCCCGTTGATTTTATAAAAAAATACATTGATTATATCGCCCTTTATAAGATGAATACTTTTCACTGGCATCTGACTGAAGACCAGGGATGGAGAATTGAAATAAAAAAGTATCCAAAACTGACATCCGTTGGCGGATTTAGAAACGGAACTATTATCGGCCGTCATCCAGGCACAGGCAACGACAGTATAAGGTATGGTGGTTTTTATACGCAGGATGAAATAAGAGAGGTGATAAAATATGCTGCTGACAGGTTTATCACTGTTATTCCTGAAATAGAATTGCCGGGACATTCGTCTGCTGCCATTGCTGCTTATCCTCAACTGAGTTGTTTTCCTGACGAACCTACTAAACCCGCCGCTAATTCTGTCTGGAGCGGCAGCAGGCAAGGCAAACAGGTACAGCAGGCATGGGGCATATATGAAGACGTCTTTTGCCCGTCTGAATATACTTTTACCTTTCTGGAAAATGTGCTTGACGAAGTAATTCAGCTATTTCCTTCAGAATACATTCACATTGGCGGAGATGAATGCCCGAAAGAATCGTGGAAGCGTTCCTCATTTTGTCAGCAGCTTATAAAAGAAAAAGGGTTAAAAGACGAGCATGGTCTGCAAAGTTATTTTATACAGAGAATAGAAAAATACATAAACAGCAAAGGAAAAAAGATAATAGGATGGGATGAAATACTGGAAGGAGGCCTTGCACCAAATGCTACAGTAATGAGCTGGCGCGGAGAGCAAGGTGGCATTGCTGCAGCAAAACAAGACCATAATGTAATTATGACCCCCGGAAACTATGTATATTTCGATCATGCTCAAAGCAAAAACGAGGACTCTCTTACAATCGGCGGTTATTTGCCTGTTGAGATGGTATATGATTATGAGCCTATACCTAAAGAATTGAATTCTGCAGAGGTAAAACACGTATTAGGTGCTCAGGCAAATGTGTGGACAGAATACATGAAAGATGAACGAAAAGTTGAATACCAGGTATTTCCCCGGATGAGCGCTTTAAGTGAAGTATTATGGTCGCCTAAAGAAAAAAGAAATTACAGTGATTTTGAAAAAAGACTGGTTAATGAGTTTAAACGTTATAATTTATGGAAGACAAATTACAGCACAGCTTACTATGATATTAAATCCACCCTTTCACCTGCCACACCAAGGGGAGTTTTATGGACGCTTGAAAGCAAAAGTACCGCACCGGTTTATATCACGAACAATGTTACTAATGCGGGTTTGAAATATGATAGACCTGTTGTGATAAATGGTTCAGGTAACTATACCGTTTCTTTAGTTGATCATAACAAAATAATTGATTCGCTTGGTCAAAATTTTTATTTCAATAAAGCAACCGGAAAAAAAATCTCACTTGCTATTCCTCCTTCAGAAAGATATCCGGGAAACGGCGGGGCTTTTGGACTGGTGAACGGAGTAAAATCTGAAAAAGGACTTTCATCAGATGAATGGCTTGGCTGGAACAACAATAATTTAAATGCTTTTATTGATTTAGGCAATGTTCAGCAAGTATCTAAGGTAAGTATAGATGTATGGAAACAGGAACGAAGCCAAATATTTTTACCAAAGTCGGTACAGGTATACGCTTCAACAGATGGCAATAACTGGAATAATAGCGTAAGTCAGCATATGGCGGATAAACCCTATAATGATAACAGAAAAATTACCATTACTTTTAACCAGGCTGTAGAGGCAAGATATGTAAAAGTAATAGCTATAAATAATGGAACTGCTGATACAGGGAAACCAGGGGCAGGAAAGGACAGTTGGCTCTTTGCAGATGAAATTGAAGTTGAATAAAAGTGGTTAAGCTGTCTCTACAATCATTTTTAGACAGTCTTTAAGTCCCTTTAAAGTTGCTGAATTATATTTTTTTAGCAGAAATTTTTTAAATTAAATTTAAACAACTTCTTTAAATATTATTTACTGAAATTTTATCAGGTTGATATCATAATATAAAACAGAGTTTCCGGGAATGACTACATTATCGTCAGCATCTTTTTTAGGGTTACATCCGTAGGCAAGAGAAGAAGGAATGATTAATTTAATTCTGCCGCCTTTTTTAATTAATGGAATTCCTATTTGCCATCCTTCAATCAGGTCGCTAAGACCCTTTGTATAACTTGTACTTTGCTCAAAAATCTTATCATTCAAAAGTCTGCCTACATATCCTACTGTTATTGTTGAGCCTTTTGGAGGTACTGCCCCGCTGCCCGGATCTATTATCTGGAAATAAATACCGCTGCTGTGCTTTGTAACCTGAATACTATCTTTGGCAGCATAACCTAATATTTGTGGCTCCTCAACCTGTGGTTCTACAGGAGTGCAACCGGTTTCGTGCTTCGAACACCCGCAACACGCCAAAACTAACAAACAGGCAAAAAGTAAAAATCTTCTCATTCCGCTTTGAAATTTATTGTAAACAATCACATGCTTATCTGACTGTTATTCAAAGCTTTTTGCTGCATTTAATGCGAAGAATTTTGAGATTCCTTCTTTATTATAAGTTCCTGGTATCTTTGATCATTCATTTCCCATCGGTGGCGGACATAAAAAATACTGCAAAAAAAGGCAATAATAATTATGGCAAAAATTAAAACAAGCGGTGTTGACTGGCTGTTTGCTACCATGGTTGCCCGGGTGTACCAGCCTGACATAAAATTGAGAAGAATGCCCAAACCGATAAGCAACCCTAGAGGCAAACCCAGAGAGATTTGTTTCAGGAAGCTTCTTTCTTTGTCTTTATTCTTCTCCCAATATAACAAAAACTTTTCTTCCTGATCTGTCAACATACAGCAAAGATAACTTCAAAAAACTTAAATTGCGTATGTATAAAAACTTAAATGTATATTTAAAAAGTAATAAATAAATTTTGGAATTTATTATGTTCCTGTAATTAAAAAGATCTTCCGTGAAATTTGATGAACAGCTTGCTGAATATCTTTACGAAAATAAAAACCTGACACTGGAAGGATTAGGCACTTTCACTTTAGACGAAAAAGTAAGGGTGCCAAATGAACAGGAAAAAGAGGTATATTATCCTATTGAAGGTTTGTCATTTACTTATAATCCGCGAAGTATTACAGATGAAAATATAATATTTTTCTTAGTCAAAAAATTACATAAAATAGAGCCTTTAATAAGGTCAGACGTAGAGTCTTATCTTTCCAATGTCAGGATATTACTGAATATAGGGAGCCCTTATACTATTCATGGTATTGGCACATTAAATAAAAATAACCAGGGTATTCCCGAATTCACTCCCGGCAGATTTTTGCCTGCCAAAGAAGAACTTAATCCTGTCAGGGAAAATGCAGCTCATAACTATCCTGTAAGGTCCGGATCTTCTGCCGGAAAAACTGTGGCAACTATTCTGATAATTATTTCAGCAATCGCAGCTTTGGGCGGTCTTGGTTGGAGCATTTTTAATTTCTCGGCTAAAACACCGGCATCAGATACAAGTACTAACGCACGTGAGCCTGCAAATACTATAGTACAAAATACCGAAACAATAACAACAAAAAAAGACAGCGGACTTTTACATACAGTTGTTACGCCTGCAGCAGCAGCAGCGAAAAATATGGCAGTTGCAGAGGATTCTGTAACTTATAAAATGGTTTTTGAAGTAACTAAGTCTAAAGAAAGAGCACACGGCAGAACAGCACAATTAAATAATCTTCATTCATCCGCTCAATATGACTCTATTCCTATCAATGACAGTATCGCCTATTACAGGTTATTTCTTACAATGAAAATTAACCCCGCTGATACAACACGTGTAAAAGACTCCCTGCAAACATTCTTTGGCAAAAAAATTTTTGTCGAGCAGAAGCACGATTGATCGGATTAATAAAAGGATTAAATGGCAAGAAGAAATCAAAATAGATTTCTTCTTGCCATTTTGTCTCTCCGTGTTTATACAATTCCACTTTTAATTTTCCTGCATAACCCATCCTAATCCAAACAATCGTGGTTCTGTTATAAAATAAAATCCCCTGCTGCAAAAGCAGCAAGGGATTTTATATTTCCTTTTGATCCTTATAATCCTCGAAATCGTGGTTCTGAATTAATAATCCATTCCACCCATTCCGCCTGGCATTCCACCCGGAGCACCAGCAGCAGATTTAGGTTCTGGCTTGTCAGCGACAACACATTCGGTTGTTAATAACATACCAGCAATAGAAGCGGCGTTTTCCAAAGCAACACGTGTTACTTTTGTTGGGTCAATAACACCTGCAGCAAATAAGTTTTCATAGACTTCTGTGCGGGCATTAAAACCAAAGTCACCTTTTCCTTCTTTTATTTTCTGTACAACTATTGAACCTTCGATACCACTATTGATAACAATCTGGCGAAGGGGCTCTTCAATGGCTCTTTTAATGATCTGAATACCTGTAGTCTCATCTTCATTGATACCTTTGAGGTTATCAAGAGCGGTGATAGAACGTACGTAAGCTACGCCACCACCAGGCACGATACCTTCTTCAACAGCAGCACGGGTTGCGTGAAGCGCGTCATCAACACGGTCTTTCTTTTCTTTCATTTCTACTTCGGTAGCAGCGCCGACATACAATACTGCAACCCCCCCGCTCAACTTAGCCAGGCGCTCCTGCAGTTTTTCCCTGTCGTAATCAGATGTAGTGTTCTCGATCTGAGATTTGATTTGATTAACACGGGCAGTAATGTTTTCTTTATCGCCTTTACCGCCAACCACGGTTGTGTTATCTTTATCGATTGTAATAGAAGCAGCAGTACCTAAGTAAGAAAGGTCTGCATTTTCAAGTTTGTAACCTTGTTCTTCGCTGATGACTACACCGGCAGTGAGAACAGCAATGTCCTGCAACATTTCTTTTCTGCGATCACCAAAGCCCGGAGCTTTAATAGCAGCAACTTTAAGTGTGCCACGCAATTTATTTACAACCAAAGTAGCAAGCGCTTCACCTTCAAGGTCTTCAGCAATGATTACCAAGGGGCGGCCGCTTTGAGCAACTTTCTCCAATATGTGAAGAATATCTTTCATTGCAGATATTTTCTTATCGTAAATAAGAATATATGGATTCTGCAATTCCACTTCCATTTTTTCACTGTTAGTTACAAAGTAAGGACTGATATAACCACGGTCAAATTGCATACCTTCTACTACATCTACTGTAGTATCAGTGCCTTTTGCTTCTTCCACAGTTATCACACCTTCTTTACCAACTTTTTGCATTGCCTGAGCAATCAATGCGCCAATTTCGCTGTCACTGTTGGCAGAGATAGTAGCTACCTGCTCAATTTTCTGAGAGTCAGAACCAACAGCCTGGGACTGAGTGCGGATATTGGCAACAACAGCCTGAACAGCCTTATCAATACCACGCTTTAAGTCCATAGGATTTGCGCCTGCAGCTACGTTCCTTAATCCTTCGGTAATGATAGCCTGGGCAAGCACAGTGGCAGTAGTAGTACCGTCACCGGCAATATCAGAAGTTTTTGAAGCTACTTCTTTCACCATTTGTGCACCCATATTTTCTATAGCATCTTCCAGTTCAATTTCTTTTGCCACAGTAACACCATCTTTGGTTACAGAGGGCGCTCCGAACTTCTTTTCAATTACAACATTACGGCCTTTTGGTCCTAATGTCACTTTCACTGCGTTCGCTAATATATCCACGCCCTTTTTCATTTTGTTGCGGGCATCGGTTTCAAAAAACAATTGTTTAGCCATATTTAAAACGTTTTAGGTTTTTAATTTTTTTAATTTTCAAAAAATTCCTTTTTTATTGAGCCGGCAGCATCACTTTAATTTATCATTCTTGCGACGCTCCGTTCAACGATAAATTTCCAATTTGACATTTTAAGCAAAGAAAATATAAATTTCCTCCTAATCCAATATAGTCAAATAAACTGCAGTACTATAAATCCTGCACGTGCTTACACGATCACCAGGATATCACTTTCACGCATTATAAGGTAATCGCCACCTTCCACCGATATTTCAGTTCCCGAATATTTACCATAGAGAACTGTATCTCCGACTTTTACAGTTGGTTCATTACCATCCTCATCCTTTTTACTTACTGCTGCAATTATTCCTTTTTGTGGTTTCTCTTTAGCGGTATCCGGAATAATAATTCCACCAGCAGTTTTTTCTTCAGCCGCAGCGGGCTTTACTACTACTCTGTTTTTAGAACCGGCAACAGGAGTAATGTTTAACTTGTCAGCCATACTTAGTATTTTTTGTTTTTTAGTAAAAGAATTGATTTTGCTGCTCTACATCGACTATTGTGCCATTAGTAAGAAGAAAGTCAAATTTGCAGACATTAACTTATGTTGACAGTACAGCAATGACAGATGACAGTACAGCTTGACACACACCTCCTATCTTCTATCTCCTATTTCCTATTTCCTACCCCCATCTTCCCCTTCTTACATTCATCTCGTTTCCAATTCCTATCTTCGCAGCCCAACTAAAAAAAGTCCTTTAGGAAATGATTAGCAGAAGAAATATCAGGGTTAAAGTAATGCAGACACTTTATACCCTGAATACAGCAGATGGCGGACAAAACAATGCAGATCCTGTAAAACTATTAAAAAAGCAGCTTGATGGTTCAGGACAACTTTTTATATACCTGTTATATGTTCTTACAGAAGTAGCCCGATATGCTGAGACAGATGCGGCGAGGCGGGCTTCAAAAAACTTGCCGAGTCACCAGGATTTAAATGTAAATATCAAACTTTCGGGAAACGAATTTTTGTGGAAAATTATGGAGAACGAATCCTTTAAAAAGGCTGTTGAAAATGATAAGCCTTATTTGATAGAAGGGATTGCTTCTGAAATAAAAAATATCTATACAGAACTGACAAAAACAGGGGAATACAACCAATATATACTTGCCCAAAGCCGGGAGAAAAAATCTGAAAAGGATATTATCATTTTCATTTTTACCAATTTGATGCTTCCTTCAGAAAACTTTATCAGCCATGTGGAAGAACATTTCAGCAACTGGGATGATGATGCCGAGATGATGAACCAATTAATGCTGAATTACCTGCAAAAACCCGGGAGCTATAACCTGCGGGAAATGGTTTCTCCGGAAAAATGGGAATTTGCAAAAAGCCTGTTGCTGACAACGCAGGAAAAAAAAGAATACGCGCTGGGACTGATCAAGCCCAAACTGAAGAACTGGGATGCAGAAAGGATTGCTATCCTCGACATGTTATTGATGGAAATGGGTATTTGTGAATTGTTGTTTTTTGAAACCATCCCAACAAAAGTGACCATCAATGAATATATAGACCTGGCTAAGGCTTATAGTACGCCTCAAAGCGGACAATTTGTCAACGGGATATTAGATAATATTCACAAAGAACTGACAAGCCAGGATAAAATTCATAAAGTAAATTTCAGGTTAAAGGCTTGAACTTTGACATAAAAAACGTTTAAAAAATGAGTGAACAGTTTGAAAATGAAGGACTAAAGCTGAGCATAGGTTTGCCGATAAAGTGATTGCGACGCAACGATGATGCTATGAAAACTGATGCCGGTATTAAAAAAATTCGAAAAACCTTTTTCTTTTATGAAAACATTTCTTATTATACTTAGGTAGCTTTATAGGTCTTTCTTCATGCAGGAACCGGGAAGAAAAAATAAATGAGGTTGCCAAAGACACCACAAATTACACTGCAATTAAATGGATAGACTCGGTTAAAAACATTGGGTTTGTAGATGCCGGCTCAAAAACTGAAATCAGGTTCAGATTCAAAAATACCGGCACAAAACCTTTATTTATTATAGCTGCCCGGCCTGGTTGTGGTTGCACTATTGCAGATTATCCTAAGGAAGCTATTGCGCCAAATGCCGAAGGTGTGATAACAGCAAATTATGATGTTCATAAAGGTACACAGGGAGAGTTTAGAAAAAACATTTCTGTGACTGCTAATACGACAGGAACAACAAATTACAATATCTTTTTTTATGGAAAGATAAAAAACGGGGGTGATAGTACAACCCTACAGAAGTAAAAAAAACTAAAATAGAAAATCATTTAGAAATAAACAATAACTCTAACTAAAATAAAAATTACAACAATGCTTCAAGTCTTTTATTTATTATCTGCTGATCCAAAAAGCGGCGGATCGGTACAACTGCTGATGATGGGTGCTATCATGCTTGTTTTTTACATGTTTATGATTCGTCCGCAGGCCAAAAAAGCTAAAATGCAAAAGACATTCTTAAATGAAATCAAGAAAGGTGACAAAGTGGTAACTATTGCCGGCATTCATGGTGTTGTAAACAGGGTGAATGATGACAACACTACTATACAGCTCGAGACAAACCCGGGAAGTTATATGAAAATTGAAAAGTCGGCCATCAGCCTCGAGTGGAGTCAGGCTCTCAACAAGCCGGTTGCAACAACTGAAACAAAATAAGGGATTAAGCCTATATCATGATTTAAAATCCGAACCCCGATATTAGATTTATAAATTCATTTGTTGAGATTTTTTTGTTAAAAACTTTTTTTATACAATTTGTAAAAGCCCTTTCCGGGTTCGGGTATGCTTAAGATAGGATTAACAGGTGGCATCGGCAGCGGAAAAAGTGTTGTAGCAGGCATTTTTGAAGTATTGGGGATACCTGTCTTTGATGCTGACACTGCCGCTAAGGCCATTATGGAAAAAGATCAGCAACTGGCTTTTTCTATACAGGAACTGTTTGGCGAAGAAAGTTATATAAACAAAAAACTAAACAGGAAATTTATAGCAAATATTGTTTTTAACAACCCTGCTAAGCTGGAAAAGTTAAATGCATTAGTTCATCCCGCTGCTATTCTTGCTGCTGATAACTGGATGAGTCTTCAGACTACTACGTACGCAGTTAAAGAAGCGGCCCTGCTTTTTGAGTCGGGCTCTGCTTCCCATCTTGATTTTGTAATAGGTGTGCATGCACCACAAGAGCTACGGATAAAAAGAGTGATAGAGAGAGATAATATAACGCCCGAACAAGCGCTTGCAAGAATGATCTACCAGATAGACGAAAAAGAAAAAATGAGATTATGTGACTTTGTTGTGGTAAATGATGAACGTCAATTACTTATTCCCCAGGTTACGCATTTGCATCAAAAGTTTTTATCTCTGCAGCACCTTCTTTTAATGTTAATATTTGCATTAGGAACATTAAGTATTTCTCTCTTAATTATCCTTAATCTTTCTGTTGTTAACAACGTCTTTGTTGCTATTAACAGAAATCCTTTTTTTAATTAAAATGCTGAAGTAATTATTTCTTTTGAAAGAAGCCGTAAAAATAATTCAAATAGCTATGGTTTTAAAATTGCATCATTCATGCTATAATTAATTAAGTATGGTAAAATGGCGGATTGGTTGCTCCGGCTTTCATTATAAACATTGGAAGGGTATCTTTTATCCCGAGAAACTTGCGCAGAGCAAATGGTTTGACTATTATAATGACCGTTTCAAAACATTAGAACTGAATGTGACCTTTTATCGTTTTCCCCAACTGTCTTTCCTGGAAACATGGTATAAAAAAAGCCCTGAAACTTTTAGTTTCTCGGTTAAGGCTCCCCGGTTTATTACACACTACAAACAATTTAATGATTCAAAACAGCCTATAGATGACTTTTATGGAACAATACAGGAAGGATTAAAAGACAAATTAGGTTGTGTCTTATTCCAATTGCCACCAAGAATGGCTTATAAAGAAGAAAAACTCGACCAGATAATAGACAGCCTTGACCCTGCCTTTACCAATGTGCTGGAATTTAGAAATGAGACCTGGTGGAATATGCATGTCTATAATAAGCTTGGCCGACACAACATAACTTTTTGCGGCATGAGTCATCCTTCTTTGCCCGATGAGGTGGTGCAAAACACTCAAACTATATATTTTAGGTTTCATGGCGTACCGCAACTATACAAATCAAAATACGATATAGCTGTACTGGAGAAAATTTCTAATGAAATAGAAAGCAATTCAAATATAAAAGAAGCGTTTATTTATTTCAATAACGACATCGACGGCTCAGCTATCACAAATGCTATAGAAATGGAAAAGAACGTAACAGGATACAAAAGTCGGGATATAGAATTTTAATTGGCAGAAACCCGATACTATACAATGATGATGTAATTTATTTGTGGAAAGAACATACTTCTTACCCTTAAATATATTACTTGCATAGAAGAATAAAGGATATTAGCTAATCGTGATCGGGAGCAACGGGATTTAAAAAGCTTTCAAGCTTTACAACAGCAATCGGATCTGTAAGGCTTTCAACTTTTACACCAACGATCCCGTCAAAATTTCCTAAAAGTTTAGCTGCGGCTTTAGTAAGATCAACAATTCGACCCATACGGGCCATTCTGGGATGCATGCGGTCATTGATACGAACAATTACCGATTTCATGTTACTGAGATTTGTAACCTTAACCCAACTGTTGATTTTGAAATTGTTACTTGCTGCAGTTAAATTGCTGTGTTTAAAAATTTCTCCGGTCGCCGTTCGAAGACCAATGAAACGATTTGCATAAATAGTGGCAAAGCCTTTAAGTGGTTTTCCGGGTTCCTTCGTAGCCTTCTGTGCCATTCCAAAAAATGGAATAAACAAGCACAAAAAAATGAATTTCTTCAAATTTGGCAGATTTAGTAGTTTTCAAAATTAAATTACCTCTGGCACCAATGAAGCACGAATATAAGGGAAAGCTCGTTATCAGCACTTTTTTATTTGTTATAACCTGTATACAGCCCGCATGTTCACAAAACGTTAACACTCTTGATAAAGGGAAATTAGCAGTTATTTCTACTATCTCTGATTATAAAAAAAGCATTAAGCATGATGAAAGTAAGAAAATCGTTCTCCTTAAAAATTATATAGTTCCGCTTATTACCGATATCAAATATGCAACAGACAGCAATTTTACTCATCACATTTTGTATACTAATCCCGACGCTTACGTCCGTTTGAGTGCTGCACTTGCCCTTAAGAAAGTGCAGGAAGAGTTGGCAACAAAGGGGTTAGGATTAAAGTTCTTCGACACCTATCGTCCTTATTCGGTTACAAAAGAAATGTGGAAAGCAGTACCTGACGAACGTTATGCGGCTAATCCTGCCAAAGGAAGTGGTCACAACCGGGGTATTGCAGTTGATGTAACTTTGGTAAAAATATCATCAGGACAAGAGCTGCCTATGCCAACAGGTTTTGATGACTTTACAGAAAAGGCCCATTATGACTTCCTGAAACTCCCGGAAAATGTGCTGCAAAACCGGGAATTATTGAGATCAACAATGGAAAAATATGGCTTCCAGGCATTAAGCACAGAATGGTGGCATTTCTCTCTTGCTGATACAACTACTCATTATGAATTGTTAGACCTCAGTTTCAAACAACTGAAAGAAATCGAAAATGGGCAGCAGAAAAAATTTTTAAAAAATTAGGCTAACCGGTATATACTAAATTCTCCTAATCCCTTACATCCCTGAAAGCGTGTTTGGAGTTTTGCTTCTCAACATTTTTATATGAGGAATACCATCTTCATCATACACATCGCTTGTTTGCCGGAACCCAAAGCGCTCGTAAAAATTTTTTAAATATAATTGTGCGCCAATTTTTATAGCTTGTTCGCCAAATAATTCGGCGCACTGATTTATTGCTTCATTTAGCAAGGCTTTACCGGCACCTTTGTTTCTGGCTGAAGAAGAGGTTACTATACGGCCAATAGAAATATATTCATAAGAAACTCCGGCGGGCACAAGCCGGGCATAAGCAGCTAATTCCTTTTCTGCTATTCCCATCAGGTGATAACACCTCTGGTCTTTATCATCTGCATCCTGGAAAACACAGTTTTGCTCTACTACAAACACCTCATTACGAAGCTTTAAAATAGAATAAAGTTCGAATGGAGTTAAAGCCTCAAAGTATTTACAGATCCATTTTATCGTCAGCATTACTGAACATTTTCCTTTATGAAATCAATCGTCTTTTGATAAGTGTCCAGCAGGTTTTTTCCGTACCATCCATGACCTTCGCCCTGGTAAAAGGTGATATCAACCTTTACGTTATTTTGTTCCAGTTTTGCCTTAAGTGCAGCAGACTGACTATCCGGTACTACAATATCATCAATGCCATGAAATATTTTTGTAGGAACCGTTTGAGCGTTTACAAAGTTAATGGGGCTTGCCTGAAAATATATATCAGGCTTAGTGGAAGGCGTTGCACCTAAAAAATTTACGAGCACATATCTGGCCTGGGCCGGAATAGGGTGATTCTTATATAAATCAGTAAGGTCTGTAGGACCAAACAAATCAACAACGGCTTTTATTTTTCCGCCCGTGTTATTTTTATAGGCTTCCAGCAAGGCAAGATGTGCGCCTGCACTAGCTCCTACCAGGCAGATTTTATCAGCATTTATTCTATACCCGGCGGCTTTGCTTTGTATAAATCCTATGGCAGATTCTATATTATTTACCTGGACAGGAAACCTTGTACTATCATTGTGTGCCAACTGATAATTCATATTAAAAATAGCATAATTCTGAAGCTTTGATCTTATAGCAGGTATAGCATCGGCAAATTCATTTTTATCGCCGCTGCTCCACGAGCCGCCATGTATAAAAAGTATTACTTTAGTGTTAGCCGTATCTCTTCCTGCAGGTAAATAAGCATCAATGTTGTTAGCAGTATCATTTCCGTAAAATATATTGGTCATATCCAGTTGGGCTAAAGTTGTCTCGCTCTTCTCTCCTTTCCGGCATCCGCTAAATTTGGCAGAAAAAAAGATTCCCAGCAAAAGACTAAAAACAGTAAAATTCATGTTTAATTATATTAGACTTAAGGTTTGCAAAACCATTGACAAAAGCCCATGGTTATTTAATTTATAGAGAAGCTGTTAAAGTAGAGTAATGTTTGGTTATTTAAAAAACCAATATGTTTATTTATATTTTATCTTCCAACTGACGGTATTACAGGCAGACTTTCATTACCATCATTTGATATAGACTGAATTGCAAAAAAATAATTATCCTTCGAATAGGGCAGCCTTATATTGGTAGCGGAAGTATACATCTTTTTCTGCCATATTGGGGAAGTAGTTTCGCGCATAAGAATATAATATCCTTTCACGCTTCCTGTTGCCGGGGCCTTCCAATAGAGATAAGTAGAGTTGGTAAGATCTTTCACATCAACTTTTACTTCCCGCGGTACAGATGGGGCTTTGGCAAGATTGATGAGATTGGCAAGATTAACCCCGGTATTTTTTCTAAGGTATTCAAAATCCATAAAATCAGCCAGGTCTCCGTAACGAACACCTTTTTCTGTTCTTACATCCTGGTGCTGATGTTCAAAATTTTCGTTCATCTCTGTTAGACGGACTGCTGCATAGCCATTCTCAATAAAAGGGGTATGATCGCCTCCGCGAAGAAATCGATCGTTTCGATATATCATTACCACTTCAATATTGTCAACATACCGTTCGCCAACTTCTTTTACATAACGGGCAAGTTGTCTTGAAGGTCCATCATTTTCAAGACCAAAGTTTCTGATAGCGGCAGCATTTTTTTGAAGTTCGTAAGCAGGCAGTCCTTCGCTAAAGACCCGAAGGCGTGTGTTGTCAATGATTTTGGTTTCACTGCTGTTGTTGCTGCCCATTATATCGTTATTCAACACGCCTTCAATATTCCATCCTTTATTCTTTGCTTTATCAGCAAGGTACCCTGAGCCAAGCAACCCTTGTTCTTCGCCACTTACTGCAACAAAAATGATGGTGGCCGGAAAAGACCTTTTGCTTATAATTCTTGCACATTCCAGTACAGCGGCAACGCCGCTGCCATCGTCGTTTGCTCCCGGAGCGTCAGATGTCCGGTTCATAACATCTGTTACCCGGCTGTCGAGGTGTCCGCTTATCAGGAAAATTCTTTTATCTGCGGGATCTGTCCCTTTCAGTGTTGCCATCACATTGCCTAACAGGGTAGGTGCATCTATCCTTTTGCCATCGGCAGCGATTATTGTGGTATCAATAATTGCTGTTAACCTTCCGCCCGACTGTTTTGCAAACTCATTAAACTTTGACAGCACATAATTACGTGCCGCACCTATTCCTTTTTTCCTGTCTGTTTGCGTGCTTATAGTGCTCCTGGTACCATAACCTACCAATTGGTGTATGTAGGATTTTAAGGAGTCTGATGAAACCTCCTTAACCATTTGCTCAATTGCCGGGTCTCTCTGTACTATAGTTTGAGAAAATAATGAGGTATTGAAAAAAATAAAAGTAACTAATAATATTTTGTGCATTTTCATAGATTGTTTCCAAAAGTACTAATCATTTTTACGGAAAGAGACACGTTGAGGACGAAATGTATCTGATCTTTTATAGCGCATTACAGCAGGTAAATGTTATTTTATTTTACCTATACAAGTAAGGCAAATACTACTAATAACAAGATTTAGGAACGAATATGCAAAAATTAATTGTACCTGCCCAAAAGCCAGGATTGCAAATTATTCTTATCTGCGTTCTGCTAATGTAAATATTGCATCCGGACTGTGCCTTTATATTTTATACATCCAACCAAACCTGTCAGGCACTTTACAGTTGCGGATATCATCGAGCCGATTTTTTATTTCAGGTGATACCTTCCAGGTATCCGGGTTAAACTTCATAACATAATCTTTATACTTCAACTCACAAATGGGGGAAATAGTAGCTGCGGTGCCCGTTCCAAATACCTCACGTAAAGTACCTGCCTTGTGTGCGTCAATTATTTCATCTATGCTTAGTGCTTTCTCCTCCACTTCAACTCCCATTTCCTGCAGAATAGTTATAGCGCTGTCACGTGTTACGCCGGCCAGAATTGTTCCGCTGTTTAGGTCGGGAGTGTATGCTTTGTTTCCAATAATAAAGAAAACATTCATAGTACCAATTTCCTGCACATATTTATGCTCTGCGGCATCTGTCCATAAAACCTGGTCGTAGCCTCGCTTTTTTGCTTCTTCTGTCGGCAACAGGCTTGCACCATAATTTGCAGCCGCCTTTGTAAATCCAATACCTCCGGGAGCAGCACGGGTATATTTTTCTTCTACATAAATGCGCATTGGCTTACTGTAATAAGGACCGGTAGGGCTTAAAATGATCATGAATTTATAGTTATCCGAAGGCTTTACACCGATGAACGTATCAGTGGAAAACATAAAGGGGCGTATATATAAAGAATGCTCCGGCTGATCGGGTATCCAGTTCTTATCAATATTAACAAGCAAACGCATCCCTTCTACAAAAATATGTTCGGGTATCGGAGGCATTTGCATTCTTTCAGCAGAAATATTGAATCGTTTAAGATTATCCAAAGGCCGGAAAATAGAAGCATTCCCTTCTTTGTCTTTATAAGCTTTAACTCCCTCAAAAATTGCCTGACCGTAATGTAACGCTGCAAGTGACGGATCAAGCAATAAAGGCTGATAAGGCTTGATTTCAACATTTTTCCACTCCCCATCTTCATAATCAGCTTCCAACATGTGATCAGTAAAGTATTTTCCGAAAGGAAGATTTGCCAGGGAAAGAGAGTTAAGCCGGCTCGTTTCTGCCTTTTGAATATTTATAGCTGGTGCTGCGACCATAGTATTAATTTTACAACAAAGAAACGAAAAAATGCCTTTATAATTGTCAAATTATTAATGCTTATGAATGAAGATAAAATAATATTACCGGGTTTTTTAATAGCCGATCTGTATAAGGGATCACTGGTAGATATAAATGATTTTGACGCCCACCAATCTTTACCTAAGGAAACCTTGCCTGCAGAACCCCAAGCCCATGCTTCCCCGGACGAAATAAAATACTATGGTGAAAACAATAAAAATATTACTGTTGTTGTTAATAATCCCGGCACAACTCATTTAAATAAAGAAGACCTTTCTTTTTTAGCTAACATATTAAAAGCTTGTCAGCTAAGCACTGCCGATATTGCCATAGTGAATGCCTCCAAGCAACAGGTAAATTATTTAATCATTAAAGAACAATTAAATGCAAGGCAAATTCTCTTATTTGATATAGAACCTTCGGTTATTGGCCTGCCTTTTAAAATACCAGCTTTCCAGGTACAAAATTATGACGGTTGCACTATTATGCTGGCTCCTGCTCTTTCCGGGCTCAACAGGCAAACACAGGAAGGCAAGCTTTTAAAAACAAAATTGTGGAATAGCTTAAAACAGCTTTTTGGCATCTGTTGAGGCATACTTTATTTACACCTGCCTGAAGTCTTAATGAAAAATAATTATAAACCCAAAGGGTATTTTATACCGGTCGGACAATTTTTATGAAGACGCTTATTTTTGCTACCAATAATCAAAATAAAGTTGAAGAAATAAAAAGCATTATTGGTAATTCTTTTCATATAGTCTCTTTGAAGGAAGCAGGCATAGATATAGACATTCCTGAACCGCACGAGAGTTTGGAAGAAAATGCAAGTGAAAAGTCACGGGTCGTCTTTAAGCTTACAGGCGAAAATTGCTTCAGCGAAGATACAGGTCTTGAAACAGAAGCACTTAACGGAGAGCCGGGTGTAAAAAGTGCAAGGTATGCGGGTGAAGGAAGAAATTTTAAGGATAATATAAAAAAACTGCTGCATCTTTTAAACGGAACTAAAAACCGGAAAGCACGCTTTCGCACTGTTATGTCATTAATCATAAATGGGAAAGAACATTTATTTACAGGTATTTGTGATGGAAATATTAGTTATGAACCTAAAGGCGAAAAAGGTTTCGGGTATGACTCTGTATTTATACCTGCAGGCGATACCCGAACTTTTGCTGAAATGAGCCTTGAAGATAAGAATGTCTTCAGCCACAGAAAGAAAGCTATTAATAAACTGCTCGCATTTTTGTCTGAAAATGGGAAGAAGTTGTAGCAATAAGAGAACTTTTTTAACAATTTTGCAACCAAATAAATAATTAGCCCGTCTTGATAGGTAATGCAGTAATGTGCATCGTTTTTACTAACATTTATAAAGCGTTAGTAAAACACCTTTCTCAATAAACAAAACTACTATGACCGGACAACTTACTATACCTCCTGCACACGTATGGGACAGGATTGAAAAAATTTTGGATGAACAGGATTTGGCCAGAAAGCACACTAATGAATTAATTTCCGGCTCCTTTAGCAGATCAAGAAACATCCGTCGCTTAAACTTTTTTGTCGCTGCAGTTGTAGGGGCAGGTCTACTTACCTACTTTATTTTAAACCATCAGGGCAATGTAAAAGAAAGCTAAACGATGAATTTTTTTTAAATGGAAAGAATTAAAATTTCTCTTGCAGGCACGTATGCCTTTTCTGCCAATATAACGATCCGTATCACCGATCTTAACTATGGCGGACACGTAGGAAACGATGTATTTTTATCGTTGATACATGAGGCAAGGCTGCAGTTTCTGCAGCATGCCGGTTATTCGGAATTGAACTTTGCAGGCACAGGTTTGATAATGGCTGATGCTGCAATAGAATTTAAACGCGAACTGGTGTATGGAAATGAGTTAAAAATATCAGTGGCTGCAAAAGGTTTTGATAAATTAGGTTTTGATATTATTTACCTTATGGAAGTAAAAGAAGGTGAAAACTGGCTGACAGCAGGAAAAGCGAAAACAGGAATGTTGTGTTATGACTATAAATCGAAAAAGAAAGTACCTATACCTAACCTGGACAAGCCAGAACCAAAGAGGCAAAAAAGAAAAGTTGAATTTTTTTAAAATCCCCTGAAAGCTAAGGTGGTATTCCTTTTCAGAGAAGGCTAAAAAATATCTTGCCATTTCTGGCTATGTTTTAAGTTGTTAGATACTAATGAAGCTATTAAGAAGTTAAAAATAAATATTTAAAAAAATAAATAAAACCTTTCTGTAACTTATCATTTGTCGCAAATTCCACTAATCCCACAAATACTTATAAGACACTTTATCTTCATTCCATATTTTTAAGAATTTTGTTTAAAAATATCGGCACTGCTGTTTGGCTTAAAATTGTTTTTAAATTAATTAAACGGCCTATGTTTGTATTAAAAGCAGGAAGTCATCTGTTATGGCAGGTGATTTGTCATTTTTAATAGCTATAGCATGCATAGTAAATACAACTATAGGGAGAAATCGGGGGGATGGTTTTTGACAATTTCTTTTAAAAAAGTTATAGTCTTTTGTAATTAATCAATTACCCTTAGAGGTTGTCAGTTTCCTGTTACGGTTGCAAGTTTTTCAGGAAGAAAAAAAGATATTGCAGTAACTTTATAAAGTTTAAATTTAATTTCTTAACTACAAAAGAACCTATTTATGTTTAAAGCTTCGTTTTTCATTTTATTTTTTGTCAGTTGCATTTTTTATGCATGCTCTTCTTCAAGAGGACAGTCAGTAAGCGGGCAACCTAACACCCTAACGCAAAAAGAAAAGAATAATGGATGGGTCTTATTATTTGATGGCAAAACAACGGATGGCTGGCATACCTACAATAAAGATTTTGTAAGTAAAAACTGGAAGGTAGCGGATGGCGCTATTGTGTTAGATCCAAAAGAAAAAGATGACCGGGGAAACGGAGATTTAGTTACTGATAAAGAATACACTAACTACGAGTTAGCTGTCGATTGGAAAATTTCGAAAGGCGGAAACAGCGGAATTATTTTTGATATAAAAGAAGACCCCAGGTTTCGCGATACTTACAATACAGGCGCTGAAATGCAGGTACTTGATAATATAAACGCTGATGATAATAAAAAAGAAAATCATCTTGCAGGGTTATTATACGATCTGTCAGGCACTGCTGCATTATCAAAACCAAAACCTGTCGGAGAGTGGAACCAGGCAAGAATTATTCAGAATAAAGGCCGCCTTACTTTTTATTTTAATGGCATAAAAACCGTTGATGTACAAGAGGGCAGTGAAGAGTGGAAAAACATGGTAGCAAACAGCAAGTTTAAAACATGGACAGACTTTATGACTTCCCCGGAAGGAAAAATAGCTTTGCAAAATCATGATCACGAGGTGGCTTTTCGCAATATTAAAATTAAAAATCTTTGATTTTCATCTCCGTTGCCCGCCCTTTGCTATTGATGTATTTCGTATGAATACTCTTTATTTACGCTTAAATATAGTAAATGAAGAGAAATTCGTACCTGTAACGTGAGTGCGCTTCTTCCCTTTGTAACATCGTTAATGAGTACCTCGTAAATTATACTTAGTTTCTAAATAAGCATAACGGGCAAGAATTTCTAACATGCCTCCGTGTTCTACTAAATTAAGCGGTTTGTCTTTGCCAAACAAACCCTGGTCATTTTTTTCGTACTGCAAAGCATGATCTACGCATTTTTTAAAACCAAGTATATATTTAGTGTCGTTGTTGTATTGCAAAAGATGCTGGTAGCCTCTTAATAAAACCGCATTAAACCAATAGCTATCTCTGAATTTATTATTTCCATAAAAGAATGAAAGAGAGCTATCGGCAATTACTGTCGCTTCTCTTAAATATTTTTTGTCGCCGGTGCACTCATATAAATATACATTCGATTGAAGCATAGTCCCTGTGTTGTAAGAGAACATAGCTTTGCCGATCTTATTATTTTTAATGCTGATGTTATCGTAATACAAGCCATTAGGCGCCCTTAATTTATCATTTACCCAATTATAAATCAGCAAGGCTGTATCAAGGTAAGCTTTATCTTTAGTTGACTGATATAAATGAAGAGCCAGAACAACACCGGGACCATTTGAACAGGTGTTTTTGGAAACCTTTTTGTTTTCCTGCCAGTACAATCCGCCTGTTAGTACAGTATCATACCCTGTCATCATATATTCATAGATCTGTTTGCCAACATTTAAATATGTCTTATTCTTGATTCTTTTATAAGCATCCATTGAAGTAATACCCAGCCATTGGTTATCGTCGTAAAACCGATCGCCTCCCTTAAACTTCATGATGTAAGATGCATATCCGGGCTTAGGTGGAGCGGGATCATAATAATCACGAATAATAGTAAGCATAGGCTGAAGAAGATTTGCGCCGGGTTCAACTTTTTCAATTTCGTTATCTGCCTGGTACATAGCACAAACGGGCCATAAATAAGAATAGGCATTTTCACTTTTCTCAGATTTTACTACTTCTCTATAAAACCCTGCAGCGCTGTCGTAAAAGTTTTTTTGAATAGCTTTTTGAAGGGATTTCATTTCTTTTTTGTAAAAACCCTGATTGCTGTTAATTTTCTTCTGAGCAATGAGAAAATTTGAAAGCAGTGGTACGAATAACAAAAGAAGAAAAAATATTTTCTTTTTCATGATGCTAATAAATTATATATCTATAGAATTAATATTTCTTGTTCAAACCCAATGCAGCTCGTTAAGGGAAATTAATTAAATGTAATTCAAAATTTGCTTCAGATTACTTTTTTGCCGGTGGCAGTGAGATGGGTTTATCAAAACTGATAATGGAAATACCGGCATCAATAAATTGTCCGCCCCTGTCCTGGTGGCAATGAATAGCCATTACATTTTTACCATTAAACATCAATGCATTTTTTCCTGCCTCGTTAATTGCCACCATCGAATAACCGGAAGTGTAGCCCTTTATGTCAGCCGCTTTAACGTCATTGATATAAACTTCGCAATTATCATCATGGTCGATATATAGTACCAAACTGTCCTTGTTTATTGCAGGTAAATCTCCGAGCGTAAATTCGCGCCGCATCCAGATGTCCTTTGTATCCCAGGTGGTTCTTATCTCGCCTCCGGGTGTACCTTTTGTGCCAAACCCAGCTTCTCCCGATTTCCACGGCCCAGCATTAAAAGCAGTGGTAAACCAGGTGGTGCTGTCTGGCCGGCTAAGCGTATATTTCCAGGTGTAGGCTTCTTTCTGAGAAGCAGGTACCACCTCGGTAAGGAATAGCTTTTTGTTAATTATATTTGTGTTGGAAGTTCTGATTTTTTCAACTGCACCTTTTACAACAGCTCTGTCGTAAGTGAGCAACCCGTTTAATTCTGCTTCCACATCAGTAATTTCTGTGTACACAGCAGCGCTTAAGCCTTTATTGGTTTTAAACATTACCAGGTCGTTTGCATAAGAATTATACAGATCGAGATATTCTTTTTCATTGTTTATAAAAATATAAGTAGGCTGTTGAGCCCATATATGACCGGGTATGATAAAACCTATACCGCCATACTCACCGCAGGCCAGTGTCTGAGTAGTACTGCCGGGACAGGCAGGAGGAGGATAACTATGTATGTCCATCACATCACCCACCCCAAAGAGCTCTCCCCCGCTGGCTTGATTTATTAACCGGGAAGAATCCAGGTTTCGAACCATTTGTACCAATCCCGGTGTGTTGTGCTGTCCTTGTCCTTCGTTAAAAATATCCCACATTACAATGCACGGCGAGTTCCAGTGGGTTTGCACCATACGAGTCAACTCAGAGGCATAAGCTGCTGTATCTACAGGAGGTGTATGTTCGGTGTATGAATTAGCTGAAGGCATATCCTGCCAAACCATTAAACCCAGCTTATCTGCCCAATAGTACCAGCGGTAAGGCTCCACTTTTATATGCTTGCGCACCATATTATAGCCGAAAGCCTTTATCATTTCCAGGTCGTATTTCAGCGCATTGTCGGTTGGCGCTGTATAGCCGCCGTCAGGCCAAAATCCCTGGTCTAAGGGTCCTATTTCAAATAAAAATTTGTTGTTCAAAAACATTTTTTTAAAACCATCTTCATTTTCTACCGATATTTTTCTCATTCCGAAGTAACTGGAAACTGCATCAACAGCAGTATTACCTTTTAGTAACGAAATTTTGAGATCGTAAAGAAAAGGACTGTCAGGTGACCAGAGTCTGGCGTCAGGAACAGAAATGATAAGTTCTGTATGAGTTTTTCCTTTTTGAGTTTGAACTGTTTTGTTGCCTTCTTTTACCACAGCCGAAACAGTGAAACCAGCGTCATTTCCAGCCGTGTTTACAACAAGTTTGAGTACCGACTTATCAATATCAGGGACAATTTTGATTGTGTTGATGCTGGTTTTAGGAACCGGTTCTAACCAAACGGTTTGCCAGATGCCGGTAACAGAAGTGTACATAATTCCTTGTGGATGCAAGGTTTGTTTGCCTCTTGGAAATCCGCCTGCATCTGTAGGATCAAAAACACGTACTGTCAGTTCCTGTGCACCGGCACCTGCAATTTGCGGGGTAATATCGAAGCTGAACGGATCGTAGCCTCCTGTATGGACACCTAAACTTTTACCGTTAATAAACACTTCCGATTCATAGTCTATGGCGCCAAAATGCAGTAATATCCGCTGACCCTTCCAACCTTTGGGTATGGTAAATGTGCGGCGGTACCAAAGCCGATCGTGGTGTTCCTTAACACCGGAAAGAGCCGACTCTACAGGAAAGGGAACCAGGATAGCTCGTGATAATTTACCTTTTGGTAAAGCTTCGCCGGCATTAGTTGCAGGCTGAAACTGCCAAAGCCCATTCAGGTTCATCCACTTCTGACGAGACATCTGAGGACGCGGATATTCAGGCAATACTTTATCAGGATTGACATCCCGGGAGAATTTGGTCATTAATGCGGCCTTTTTAAGCTCCCACTCCTGCGCGTGCAGTGATGATATTATTAAAGAAAAAAAAGCAACAGTTGCAAGTCTTTTAATATTCATATCCTGATGTTATAAGTAAGAAACATGTAATTTAAATCATTATCAAAATAAGTATTCGATTATGGCTGAAAATTTATTCGTTTAGATAAATTGACGCTTCGTAAATAAAAATACCAATTTTAAGCATTGTACATCAACTCCGATGGCCCAACGCTCTATATATGACGAAATTGCTGCAGATGCATCAGCATTACTGTGGAAAATTTCCAATGAAGTCACTTTGAAATGGTCTTCAATTTTAATAAGTATATCAGGGAACCAATACCAACAAAAAGATGCGTAATTTCAACTGGAGCAATTTTACTGGTTTCAAGAGCGCCATCAAGCACGCCCCAAAGGTCCGCAGATATTCCTAATAGATGCGTAATAATGTTTGCCAGCAAAAGAGCTTTAAGTGTGGCTATGTCATTTTGGTTACGTAATAAAAAATTTATAGCGCCACTGCCAATAATCAGTCCACCCAAACCCCGAAGCACTGAAGTTGTTCCAGGCGTTGGAGCTATATTTAAAAGTTTAGCCCCTAATGCCGGAACAAAAAACATCATCACTCCAAATGTAAAAGACAGGATAGCGGAAACAAGAAGAAAATTTGAACGTTTCATGTTTTTTAATTCCAATGAGGGCAAAATTCAACATACAATCACAGCTATAAATGGATTTATAAAGATTACTTATAATAGTTAATGATAAATAGAAAGTTTACCTCAACTTAGAAATACTTTACATAGTAACGACAAATCTTTTTCCAGGCGCTGCCTCTTGTTGCCAGGCGGTTTTAATATTTTCCAATGTAGTTCTTTCGGTTTCAATTGTAAGTTTTCCATCTGCAGCCAATTGAAACATTTCAGGAATTATCTGAGTGTTAAAGCTTTGCATGTCTTCCTGCGAAAAGCTTCCCAGGCCCGAACCCATTAACTCTATACGCGAACTTCTTAAAATTCCTGACGCTAAGTTAATGTTTTCTCCGGCCATGCTGCCGACGCTAACGATACGAACTTTAGGTGTAAACATATTTATTCCGCCACCTTTCAACGCTTCAATAATCAACTCCGCAGGATGTCCCCATAAGTAATCAATCACAATATCAAAAGGAGTGCTAATATGTATTTCTTTCAATTGTTGGATAATAGCTTCATCGTCTTGTTTCAGTGAAACGATTGCGTCTGCTCCAAGTGTTTTTAGTTTTTCCAGCGATTCCATATTTCTTCCCGTAGCGATTACTTTGGATGCGCCGTAATACTTAGCAATCTGAACTGCCAATTGTCCTGTAACTCCCGTTGCACCGTTAATTAAGACCGCATCTCCTTTTTTTATTTCTGCCCTATAGCGAAGGGCTAATGCAGCTCCCATCACAGCGTTTGGAAGTGCCGCTGCGGTTACGTCATCCATACTTTCGGGCAAAACGACATACTTTGTTTTTTGCGATTAAAGCTTTCTCAGCTATCATTCCTGTAATGCCTTGCGCATATACCCTTGTTCCATTTTCTAATATTCCAACTCCATCAATTCCTACTACAGCAGGAAGGTGTGTATAGCTTGCATAATGTTTTCCGCTTGCACGACCCTTATCTAAGTTTTTGATAGAAGCTGCTTTAACAGTAATTAATAACTGTTCTTCATTTTGAGGGATTGGATCGGGAAAGTCTTCACATTCAGGAAGACTGCCTAATTGATGTAATACTGCTGCTTTCATTTTTTTTATTTCAATTTACCTGTTAATGACAGTGCCTTTTAACAATACTTGATAAGTCAAAGTAATGTTCTTTATTTTGTTTGTTATTACTTTATTTTCAAAACATATCCGCAATATTCCTATTAAATAGCCCTGCACATTTTATAGCAAACGCACTTGGCGTAACACCATACAGATAGAAGGAGAAGAATTAATTGATTTTGGTAATAAATTAATGAAATTCAGGTGAACCGGTTTTATTTTCCTCTTTTAATTATGGTTGTGGTTTTATAGAGATGGCTGCTCCTCCGCCTTTTGCCAGTTTCAGGTTAAGCTTTGTAGCCGTAGTTACTGCCATTCTTTTTATTGTATATGCTTCCGGATTATCTTTCCAGCCGGCATTATCAGCATCGGCGTAAATGGTGGCTACATACTTCGTTCCTTTATCTAAAAAATTTAAAGGTATTGTGGTGTTCCTGCTGTTTTCATCGGTTATGGCGCCAATAAACCAGTTAGCTGCACCTTTCTCCTTTCTTGCTATAGTGATATAATCACCCGGTTCGGCTTCAATGATTTTTGTGTCGTCCCAATCTACAGCTACATCTTTTATAAACTGAAAAGCATCCATGTGTTTTTCATAATTCTCTGGTAAATCCGCTGCCATCTGCAGCGGGCTGTACATTGTAATATATAAAGCTAATTGCTTTGCTAAAGTAGTGTGTACCTGCCTTTCCGGATTATTGCTATACCCTTTTATTTTGAATATACCAGGTGTGTAATCCATCGGGCCGCCCATTAAGCGGGTAAAAGGCATAATCGTTTCATGCTCCGGCGGGTTGCCGCTGCTGAAGGCATTATATTCGTTGCCTCGTCCTGCTTCAGAAGCCATCCAGTTAGGATAAGTTCGTTGCAAACCGGTAGGCCGCACAGGTTCATGGGCATCCAACATCACTTTATATTCTGCAGCTTTTTGTGCCACCCTAATGTAATGGTTAACCATCCATTGGCCATCATGGTGTTCACCGCGTGGAATTATTTTGCCTACGTATCCCGTTTTTACGGCAGCGTAACCAAACTTATTCATAAAACGGAAAGCGGTGTCCATTTGCCTTTCGTAATTGGTTGCTGAACCGGATGTTTCATTGTGCATGATCATTTTAACACCTTTAGCGGCAGCATATTGAGTGATGGCATTTACATCAAAATCGGGATAAGGCGTCACAAAATCAAATACATTTTCTTTCCAGTTGCCAAACCAATCTTCCCATCCTGTATTCCATCCTTCCACTAAAACCCCACCAATGCCATTTTGTGCGGCAAAATCAATATATCGTTTTACGTTGGCTGTGTTAGCGCCGTGCAGTCCGCTTGCTATAAGATTTCCATCAGTCGTAGTACTGTCTGCATTAGCCGCATAGCTCCAGGTGCTTTTACCGGTTTGCATTTCCCACCATACTCCTACAAACTTCATGGGCTTTATCCAGGAGGTATTTTCTATAACCGAAGGATCATTTAAATTCAAGATCGTTTTAGAAGCCAATATATCAGTTGCCTTATCGCTTACAATAATGGTGCGCCAGGGCGTATGGCAGGGTGCATGCAGGTAAGCTTTGTTGCCCAGAGCATCCGGCACCAGGTTAACCGATAATTGATAGGAATGATTATCCACATGCAGTTGCATAGCCGGATAATTAACTAAGGCTGCTTCATGAATATTAATATACATTCCGTTGTTACTTTTCAGCATTAAAGGCGTTTGTACCGCATATCGGTCAGGAGCAACACGCACTGCAATAGCTGTTGACGTATCTACCATTTGCTTATTATCAACTTCGCTTATTTTAGAGGTGACATAAGGATATTCATTGGTATCATAATCGCCTGGTATCCAAAAGGCTTTATGGTCGCCGGTTAAATTAAATTCTGTTAATTCACCGGATACGATAAAATATTTAAGGTCAGGCTGTTTTGGAAATTCATATCGGAAGCCTACGCCGTCTTCAAATATCCTGAAAACTATATCTAATAATCTGCGAGGCGTATTCATTTGCTTTAAGTGAACTGTTAGCTGTTGATAATGGTTGCGTATTTGGCTTACTTCTCCCCAGACCGGTTTCCATGTTTCATCAACTGACTTTTTTTCCGTTCCTGTTAATTCAAAATTTTTATCAAATGCGTTGTCATTAGCCAAAGCAATCCCTAAAGCAGATTTTTTTATTACACCCTTTTCACCATAAGAAACCGCATATTGGGGCTGGCCTTCTTCATCCAGCATAAAATCCAGTTTCACCTTATTCATACCTGCACTGATTACTTTATTTTGCTGCGCCTGCATATTTGTAAATAGTAAAAGACTGAGTAAAGAAATAAAAACTTTTTTCATTATTAAAATTGATTTGTCTTATGATTAGTTATAGCCACTAAGACACAAAGGCGCTGAGGTGCGCTAAGGCTTTCTTTGTGTTCCTTCCTGTCTTTTGAGCTTTTGTGGCCCACATACCTATTTAAGAAACTACTCCTATTTGCCTTAAAATTAGCGTATAGTAAAGTTTTTAGAGTCATTTTTTATTTCAGAAATATGAGAGTTGGTGAGGGTTAAACTGCCATGAGCACCACTTGCAATCCATAACCCATGTTTGCCTTTTGCGCCAATTCCATACCTTGAAATTTTTATATTTTTCAAGTCAGTATCAGATAGCACGCCTATTTTCCCGCCTGCATTTTTAGCAATCACACTTAATCCATCAGACAGACTGTTTTCAATAGTAAGTTTATTCATTTGGATTCCTGAAATGCTTCGTTTATCGAGGCATATCTGTACGGCAGCACGCCAGTCCCACTCATGGTCAAAGCCGCCGCTGTTTTTTATAGCACAGTTTTCAACAACCGTTGTGCCGCTGAAATTATTATTGATGTTTTTACTGCTGTCTTCGGTAGGGAAAGTGGTGCTGATAAGAATAGCTGAACCCGGAGAAATATCAATAAATGAACAATTTTTGATGGCATTGCTCTCCCCTCCATATATGGCTCCTCCGTTGGCAAGAAAGGGTAGTTGACCTGTGCAATGGTTTACCAGGTTGTGCCCCGGTGAATATTCCTGTTTCAGAAATGTAGCAGGCCAAAAGGCAAAACAATCGTCTCCTGTATTTCGTGTTGTGCAGTTTTGGATAGTGGAACCGTTCATGCCGACACAAAAGTTGATACCGTCGGCCATTGTATTGCGCATACGGCAACCGGTAATTTGCAGGTTCTTAGAGTTTTCTATCCACATGCCCACCTTCGTATGTTCTATCCAAAGGCGTGAGATAGTCGAGTTAGTTCCGTAAGAACCTACAATACCGTCGTTGGCTTCCTTGTCGCTCCTGTAATTTAATTTACCAATAATGGCAAAATCAGAAAGGTGAATATTACTGCCATTTCCTTTCAACCGTACCCGTTTACTGGCATCTGTATACGAGGTTTCGTCTCCAACCAATACAGAATGCCACATACCAGCGCCTTGAATGGTTATATTGGAAGGCAGCACAATATCTCCTGTAATCTTAAAAGTACCCGAAGGTATCCAGACTGTTTTTCCGGTTTCCGCAACCGCGGCTATGCATTTTCTCAACGCTTCTGTATAGTCTTCAGCATTATCACTTCCGGTAAATCTTTTATCAGTAATGGATAATGAATTAGCCGGCTGCTTTAATGGCGGCGCAATATTTTCAAGATCAGCCAGGTCAATGATACAATATTCGGCATCATCTCCTTCGACATCATCGCGTTGTACCCGGATTATATCACCTTTTGCAATTGAGATGTCTTTTATCCTTAAATCATTATAAAAGTTCCGGGGCTTTCCTGAATCGGGGTTATTGGTAAAGGGATATTTTCCATAAAGCCAGGAGTAGTGTGACGAAATTGTAGGATGTTGAAGAAGTTTTCCGTTTTTATATATTCCCAATGTTGAACGCTTTCCGCCACCTTCTTTTTTGTCGGGCAGGCTATATCTTATCACAATGCTGTTGGCATTTACAGAAGCGGTAAATTCAACATATTGCCCCTTAGAACCCAGTTGTACGCATCGCTGCCCGGAAGATTCTGTTTCAACCTTAAACGGCATATAAGTTGGGCCCATAACAGTTCCGCTCGTTTTCATTTTCTCTGCTTCATACGTTGTCCAGGGAATATGTGCACCGTACTTTTCCTGAGCAGAGCTAATTAGTGTACTAAAGATTAAAATAAGTACGTGTGTATGTTTGGCATTCATGATTTTAGTATAAATGAACAAGGCACCGGTTCAAATATATGATGTTCGTTAAATTTAAAAGTTTTTGAACCGGGGAAACACAGGGACAGGGAGTTACACAAAGGTTTTTTCCGTGCCACTCTGTGCCTTTGTGCCTTCGTTGTTAAAAAAAAAAAGAATAAATATTTAAGTAGCAAATTTCAACCAAAAAAGTGCAAGGCCTTTACAAGCCTTTCACTTAAATATTCATAGATTAATATCCGGGATTCTGTTTTATTTTACTGTTAGAATTTATTTCGTTCAATGGTATTGGCCAGGTATAAGATTTACCATCATCCCATTGAAAAGGGCCGGTAACATTAATGGCGGTACCATAATAGGCAGCTTCTGATTTCCCAATTCTCCATCGGCAAACATCAAACCACCAGTGACCTTCGTTAAACAGTTCGGCCCAGCGTTCGTAGTACAAGGGATTGTTACCTAAAACAGGGTCGCCGATGGCAACAGTTTTATCGGTAAGCGATTTATAATCAACCGGAGATGGTGAATTGATATCAAAACCATAAGCTCTGCGTTTGACCTTATTCAGGTATTCAAGCCCCGTAGCATTATCACCGGAATTAATACTTGCCTCGGCATATAACAAATAAACATCGGCTAAGCGGAGGAGGTAATAGTTCCAGGCATCAGCCACACCGTTGCCCAAACCAACATTTTCATTATAGGTTACAGGCGCATATTTACGCATGCCCCATCCATACACATCTACATTTCCCGCAAGGAAATTGGGCTTAGCAGCAGGGGCCCAGTGCACACCATCAAACCGAACCGAATCAATCCAGGGCTGCAAAGCATTTACAAACAAACGGGGATCGGCTGTTTGAGTTGTCCGCACCTGTAAAGCTTTTTGCTTGTACACAGGATCTATTATCATTTTGGGATTATTATATTTTGGACCTATTGCTGTGTCATAAGCAGGATTTGGAACAAGCGCGTAATCACTGCCGATAGAATAACCAAAACGCAGTACGTTCTGATCATGAAAAAATTCATTACCGTAACCTAAAGGAAAGGCCGCCGCTTCTGTTCCGTCGCCACCTAATGAAAAGGGGGCCCAGATTAAACCATTTATTGAAGCGGCATTGGCTGCAGGGCTATATATACCATAGCCGCCTTTTGAATCGGGATCAATATTTAATTCAAATAAAGATTCTTCATTAAATTCATTTGAACTGTTGCCGTTGAATGCGTCATGATATTTTGCATACGGCATTAAGGATTTGCCACTGTTTTGTATTACGTCAAGCAAGGTTATTTTTGCGTCAGCCCAATCTTGTGTAAATACATAGGCTTTGCCTAACAGCGCTTTTGCAGACCAATCCGTCACTCTGCCTATGTCGTTTCCGCTCCAGGATACCCCTTTAAGTAAGGTAGCTGATTGCTTAAGGTCGTTTATAATAAATGCCCACGTATCTTTTACTGAGCTTCGTGCTTTCTGTGTGCTATCGAGGCTGGTTGGTAAAGCATCATAAAGGATCATTCCCATTTTGTCGCCGCCTGCTCCGCCTGCAGTTATATAACTTTCTCCAAAAAGACATTCCAGTTGAAAGTAATAGTAAGCACGCAAAAAATAAGCCTGGCCACGTATATAATCAACAGCTTGCTGATCAACAGTCTTGGCAAATTTACTGTTATAAAAATTGACCGCATTTAAAACAACATTACAATTTTTTACACCCGTAGATAATGCAGCCCACGCATCTGAGGAATGTGAATTACCAACACTCAGATTAGTATTGGCCATTTCATTCCACGCCTGGTCACCAGGATATGCTGAGTTAACCGTATGCATTGAATTGGACAAGGCTTTAGGTAAAAAATTGAAGCCGAACAGTCCGGGGTCACGAAGATTAGAGTAGCAGGAAGCGAGCACACTCTCGAGGTCGCTTACGCTTGTGGGATAAGTATTGGTACTATATACATTGGTAGGGCTCACATTAACAGGGTCCTTTGTACAACCGGCAACTAGTATAACCACTGATAGCGCTATATATATTTTCTTGAACATTTTGATAATTTTTTGATATTAGAAAGTAAAGTCAAGGCCTGCTGAGTAAATTCTTGTTTGCGGATAGTTTGTTACGGCATCTACTCCCTGTGTAGTAACCGAAGCGTAGCCGGATGGCGTATAGGCGCTGCCTAATTCAGGATCAAGCCCGGTATATTTGGTGATGGTGAACAGGTTATTAGCCATGATAAACACTCTTGCGCTTTTAACCCTTACTCTTTGTAAAAAAATATTTGAAAAAGTGTATCCCAACTGTACGTTCTTCAATTTTAAATAACTGCCGTTCTCAACAAAATAACTATTTACCGAGGTATAATTATGGTTAGGATCTAACGTAAAGCCGCCGCCGGTTTGTATTATACCGAGGCGAGGCTGCGAGGTAAGACCATTGGAACCGAGGTAAGAATCATTAAATACCTTGCTGGTAGTATTACCATCAGAAAAAGGGTATTGCTCATAAGCTTTTACACCATTAAATAAATCTACGCCTGCAACACCATTAAATAGCATTGCCACGTCGAAGCCGCTATAGTTGAGGCGAATGTTAAGTCCATAAACCAGTTTGGGATTAGGATTGCCAATCACCTGCCTGTCCTGGTCATCGATTTTACTGTCTTTATTCATATCCTGAAATATCAAATCGCCTGCATGTGCCTTTTGGCCATTAACTGTTTGCGAGGCAGCATCGGCATCTGTTTTAAACAATCCCAACACTTTATAGCCATAGAACGATCCAAAAGGCAAGCCTGACTTACTGATCGTTAAGGTTTGATTAGGCATCATATTAAAACCTGCATCACCATTGTTGTAGTAATTGTATCCATCATAAACCGCATCAGTGGCAGCCCCGCTCAAGCTCACTAATTTGTTTTGATTAAATCCGCCTGTAACACTGACATCATATCCGAGTTTGCCGGCTTTATTACGATAGCCTAACAACAAGTCGAAACCTCTGTTATTTACTTTGCCTATATTAACAACATAAGGCGCTGTAAAACCCGAACTGGAGGGCAAATGCAAAGAATAAAGCATGTCCTTTGTATCCTTATTATACCCTTCCACCGAGAAGTAAAGATTGCTGTGCAAAGCTTCGCCATCAATGCCTATATTGGTTTCGGTAACGGTTTCCCAGTGCAAAGCAGGATTAGGAATGCTGCTGTTTGTATTGGCAATGACAAGAGGCGCACCGGGTGCAAAATTTTGGCCGCCGCCAGCGATGCCCGATGATATATTGAACTGGTTGTAGGAAGATACAAAGCCATATTGCCTGATATTACTATTACCAAGCGAACCATAACTGCCACGTATTTTAAGCGTATTGACAGCAGGTACAATTTCTTTAAAAAAAGGTTCTTCACTAATAGTCCAACCGGCTGAAACTGAAGGAAACACCCCCCTTTGCTTATTGGGGCCGAATGTGGTAAAATTAGCGTCTTGCCTTATAGAGCCTGACACGTAATAGCGGTTATTATAATTATAATTAATTCTGCCGAATTGTGATTTTATCAGACCATTAGGATCATAGGTGCCTGAAAGCGCCAGACCTGAAGCTGATGTTTGAATAAAAGAATAACCAGGTAATCCGACGGAACTTTCGTTCGCAAATATATTATTTCCTTTACTGTTTATCTGTTCATAGCCGGCGATAGCATTTATGTTATGTTTGCCAAAACTTTGGTTATAGGTAAGTACATAATTGCTTACCAATTGGCTGCTTTGAACCGTGTATTTCTGCAGTGAATTAGCAGACTGGGCAACAGGGCCGAAATTGAATGCGGACTGGAAATAGTCCTGAGATTCATAATAATAACTATAACCAAAAGTCGTACGGAAATTAAGATGAAAAGGCAATTTAATATCAGCGTAAACATTCGCCTGCAAATTATTCTTTGAATTTTGAACAGTTGCAGATTGTATTGCTCCATAAGGGTTAGGGCCCGAAAAAGCTAAACCGGTGTAACCGGTAGGCTCTATACCATAATTACCGAATTTATCATAAATAGGAATAATAGGCTGCGTTCTGAAAGGGGCATTATGCAAATCAGCCTGGGCACCTGCCAAAGGCGCTCCGTTTCGTTGTGAAATGCCTAACTGCTCGCCAATTGTTATTATTCTGTTTAGCTTATAATCGGTATTAATACGGGCACCGCCAATATTCGAAAAGTTTTTCAGGAAGATACCTTTTTGCGCATTGTAAAATCCTGAGAAAAGATAATTTACCGCGGGTGAAGAACCGGAAATAGATAAGTTATAATTCTGCTCACTGGCATTGCGGTATAGCGTATTTACCCAGTCTGTATTAGCAAGCGTATCTAATTGAGTTGCATTGGCAAAAATAGTCGGATTAATAAGGTTTTGTAACTTTATATAGCCGTTTTTATCCAGCAGCTTAATTAGTTTCGGCTGCGTTACGCCATATCTTGCACTAAAATTAATTACAGGTTGTGTTGCAGCTCCGGCGCCTTTTTTTGAAGTAATCACCAAAACACCGCCTGCCGCTGCAGAACCGTAGATAGCAGCAGAAGCCGCATCTTTTAAAACATCAATGGAAGCAATATCCTGTACATTTATATTGCTGATGTCCGATACTCTTACGCCATCAACAATATATAAAGGGGTTGGCTGGTTAAAGGAGGCCAGTCCTCTTATTACAATGCTTGGTGCAGCATCAGGGGCGCCGGAGCCTTGTACTACGTTAACGCCTGCAATTCTTCCCTGCAAAGCAGAGATGGGATTAGTTATAGGCTGATCTTTAAAAACATCTCCCCTGACTGAAGCAACAGAACCGGTAATATCTCTGCGTCTTTGCGTTCCGTAACCAACTACTACTACATCATTCATTCTGGCAGCTCTTACGTCTAATTGAAAATTGACGGTACCGGCCCTGCTGACCTTAGAGGGCTGGCTGCTTGTGCCCAGGTAGCTTGCTAATATGGTAGAACCTGCCCGTGGCACTGACAACGTAAAATTTCCTGAAGAATCGGTTGTGGTGGCTGCTCGTGTACCTCTGACCGATACGGTAGCGCCCTGTAAAGACTCGCCTGATTGGTTAGTTACTTTACCGGTAACTAAAAACTCCTGGGCTAAAAGATGATTAAAAATTCCAGATAAGAACAAGCAACAAAAAAGTGCAATTTTCATTTTCATAATTGGCAAGCTATTTTTAAGTTATTTGGACAAAACGCCATAAAAAAATCACGTAAAAAAGACAGTCAAAACCGGTAAGGTCAACTGTATAAACCTATTTTATTGCGTTTTGAAATGGTTGTATCAAAGTGAGGGATTTTTATTTTGACCAATTAACCTTAAAACCAAAATATAAACTAAATTTATAGCTTTTGAAATATAAGCAGTTGAAATTCAAATAGATATTCTTCAATCAAATTGTTAAGAATATAAATTATATATAAGAAAGAGAGCCAGATTTAATAAGAAGTATAGCGGTCTAAAAAGCCTTTATTGACATAACCGCATCCTCAAAATCATCATTTGCAATCCTGGATTTACTTTTTATGCGGGCTCTGTAATTGTAAATAGTATTGACGGAGTAATCCAGAATATTTGCAATCTTTTCAGTAGAGGTAACACCAAGCCGGACAAGGGCGAATATACGCACATCAGTATTAAGAAATTGATCGGATGTAAGCCGTACCTGGTTGTCCTGGCTAAAAAATGAATTAAACTCTGCAACAAAGTTGGGAAAGATCTTAAGGAAGGCTTTATCAAAATTAGCTAAAAGTTCCTCGCGTTCTTTTGTCAGATTGATGTTATTAACTAAAACCCTGATGTCATCATATTTTTTTGTCGTTAGTTTATTATCTATAGATCTTTTAAAATTTTCCAGCTTGCTGATATAAACAGATATCAGGTTAAAATAATAGCCTATATATTCATCCTTAATACTATTAGCTTCATCCAGTTTATTAATGGTCTCCTGAAGGCTATGATTGGTTTCGAGAATGACTTTATCTGCTGTTTTTAATTTTTGCAGTTGTTTATAAATAATAACCGCAAACACCAACACTATTATTGACAGTACGGTTAAGAGCAACGCGTAGTAAAACCAAACCCGCCGCTGCTCGTCAACAGAATGAATGGTTTCACTGTCAATTATCGGAAAAATATCACTTATCTGAATTTTACGCTGTCTTGCGCCATAATAAATAGCATCGTCCATAGCCTGCCTGATGAATACGGAAGCATTTTTATTGTCACCGCTTCTGTGCAGCAGGCGAGCCAGGTTCAACATAGCTGCCGCTTCTTTTGTTGATGACTTTATATCGGCAATTGCTGCCAGTATTAAAAAATGTATCGCGCTATCCGTTTTATTGTTGCGAATATATATGTCACTTAATGTAGATGCGGCTATTGCAAATTCATGATTAGTTGATTTGTAATTATGTGTCAAAACACTTAGTTGTTTAATGGCCCCTTTGGTGTCACCTGATTTAAGGGATTTTAAACCGGTATAATAAATGTACTCAAACGAATTAGACCCGCATAGAGCCGTGGCGGAGTCAACATACGCATTTGCCTGCCGATTGTAAATGGGCGCATAATAATTGTCTTTATCAAAATCAGCGAGGTCGTAGTAAGTACGGGCGGTTAAAAAGTAATAATCTTTTTTTACAGAATCCGGCAATACCTTTACATCAACTGTTTCTAAAGAATCGAAGGTTTCCTTAAACATGCCTGATGAAAGCAATATAAATCCTAATTTAATCTTTCCGTAAGCTACTTTAAAAGGATCATTTAATAAATGTCCTGTCTTTTGCAGCTTTTGAGCATAATTAAATGCTTCCTCATAATTAAAGCTTTTATATTCATTGTATAATCTCAGGTTAATATTATATTTTAGATTTAAATCCGCATTTTCATCTCCATTTAATATTTTCTTTAAGCTATCTATACGTTGTATTTTTTGCATATCGAAGACATCTTTTTTATCTAATATATTATTAAGTCTATTTAGCAGCGTATCATAGCGAGGTGTTGCAAATGTGAAATGAAACATCAATAAAAACGGAAACATCAAAAACATTCGTTTCATGAATCATAAGCTTTATAAAATAAAAAATTACGGCAATAAGTGTGGCTATGGCATTTGAAACTGAAAGAAACTATAATGAATTGTAAACAGGGAATAAGCATTATTAAAACCATTATGACGGCACACCGCAACCGCTATACGAGATGCAATCTTATTAAAAGTACCAAGATAATTATTTTATTTAATTTCTTTTTACTCCCAACGTTAATGTTATCGCCAACATTTGCCCTCTATTTGGGGTTACCTGATAGCCAAATAGCATTAGGTATATTTAAAACTTCTAAAGCAGCTATTTTTACCATGACACCGTTACAACACAGAGGAGCATTAAAGTAAAAAAGCGTCACCTGTTGTTATCGCTTTTTGTTCTGCTATTTTTTTGATTTTTTCTTTAAAACTTTCCTTCCGGTACTGTGCAAATCTTTCTGAACAATTTGCCAAATGGTGTTTAACAGAGATTTATCACCTGCCGCATCGCCCAGTAACTGCCAGATCATTACCCCTCCTGCTTCTTTAATGGCTAATTCCGTCTTCCTTTTTATAGTGGGAATATTATTATAATATAATAGTGCATTTCCCGGTAACCTTAGCGAGTCTGTTTCTATATTATCAGGATAAAGTGAAAGAATATCTTTATAATTCATACTTACTACGAGGGAATCTAAAGCGCCAAATCCATATCCATAGAAGGGAAGGCCAAGGACTAATTTTTCTTTCGGTATCAACCTGGTGTGATGCCAGTAATAAAGATCTTCCGCTGCCATTGTGTAGGGAGAATGATCCCCGGGATTATCCGGCCTCCAGGGTCCGGTACGGTCGTAGGACATAATATTCACAAAATCATATTGGTTTAAAGCCTTATCAGGCAGTTGATCTTTATAAGCAGTAGCTATTGCTGCCGTAACCAGTTTATTAAGGGGGTGGAGAGAGTTTGCTAAGTCAGTTATAAAATTTTCGTAGTTGCTGTCTATGTCACTTCCTTCAAGGTCCACATCAATGCCATCCAGGTTATACTTTTGCAGCAACGAAACTAAATTACGAACGAACATTTTTCTCTTATCATCCTGCAGCAATACTTTATAATACGGGTGCGGGCCTCCTCCGCCAATTGACGCAAGTACTTTAACCTTTTTTGCATGTGCTTTTTTTATAAGCGTATCTATAGCAAGATCCTGACTAAAACTTCCTGTTGAATCCGGATTGATAAAAGCGATATTTAAATGCGTAATCTTATTTAAAAAAAGATAATTTGAATCTGCATGTATAGTATCTTCTATTGCTGCATTTAACAAATAATATCCCACCACTTTAAACTGCGATGATGACTTTTTATTTTTTTTCTGACCAGGAACGGCTAAATAAAAAAGTAATAAAAAAATAATGAGTATAGAAAATTTTATTTTCATGCCTGGAAATTGTAAGGATTCAAATATGATTGTATCAGCATAAGCGATTTCACGCATTTTTTTAAATATTTAATAAGCAATATTCAATTATTTAAATATTGACTTTACAAGTTGAGCATAGAATATTTTTCCTCAAAAATTAATGACATTAGACTCAAATAGACAAATGCTTATTGTTTCTATCCTAATCCCATTTACCAGCGTTAATCTTTTACGTAAAAAGGAAGGTTAGCGGTGGCTACGTTATTGTTTCCATCAGTTACATAAACAAATAACCGGTAGGCGCCTTCTTTGCCCGGAGCTTTTAAAGTGGCTTGTCCGTTGTCAGCGCTGCCTGATATTACATTTTCTACAGGCTTTGGTCTTGCTTCATAATCACCTCCCTCCCCTACCTGTGTTGGCTCTGGCAACAACTCCCAGCGATAGATAAGCCTGTCGTTATCAGGGTCAGCAGCCACTGTCAATAAACTATAACTATTGCCTGGCTTTAAATAAATATTATCCACTGACTTTTTTCTGTCAATTTGCAGCGAGTAGAGATGGGGCGCTTTGTTTTTAGGCCATGCTGCACTCCATAAGAATTGTATGACATCCACGACTTCTGATTCTTCCCCTTTTTCGGTAAACAAGCCATACCATGTAGGCGTTCTCTCCTGTTTTTGCCCCCACAGAAAAACGTACGAACCCAGGCATTTATCTTTGTCACTTTCTATCGAATATTCATAGCGGCTTTTATACACCGCTGCTTTTTCACTGCTGGTTTCTTCAATCGGGGATTTCCACTCTGTTGAAAGCCCTTCCCAATGGCCTGTTGGCCCCCATTCTGTTACCATATATGCGCCTTCCCATCCCGAGGCTGCAACAGTTTTTGGCTGTGTAGCTAAACCTGCATAAGTATTGATGGAAAGAAAGTCAATATCGGAACACCTTTCTTTGATAGATTCAACCAGGTCTTTATTCACTCCCGCCAATACTGTGCATACGGGGTGATTAGGATCTAACGAATGAATCATCTTAGAGATGTCGTTTACTGCATCCCAGACCTTAGCATTTTTATATTGAAGATTTAGCTCATTCCCGATACCCCAGGCCAGCAGAGCGGTATGATTTCTGTATTTCAAAACTTCGGCACGTAACTTTTCTAATTGCTTTTTTACTGCTGCAGTATCATCATAGTTAAAGCCATGACGCTCCCGGGCAACATCAAGACCCATTAAAACAGTTAATCCATACTTTTGTGCAGTGTCCAACACTTTCTGTCCGTCGTCGCTGCCCCAGGTACGTATGGAGTTGCCACCATAGGCTACTATCCGGTCAGGATAAACACTGCCGCCTGCACCTTTTACAAAATAAGGCTGGCCTCCTCTTAATAATTGAAAACGATTGCCTGATTTTCTAATCTCCGCCTTCACAGGCTTTGTGCTGGTTGTAACGGATGAGTTGAAAGATTGAGCTGCACAAGTGGCAACAAAAAGAGATAATACAGTGAAACTTAATAATTCTTTTATCATATACAGCAATTTATATATTAAAATGTGATTTATAGAGAAAGAAAAGCTTTTTGCGGCTTTTTCAAAAAATTTGGATGAAATGAAACGCTTTATAAAAACTTTCCAAAAGTAGAAAACCTCCAGCTGGCGATAATAGATAATGAATGCTGAATACTCGATAGCTCCCTCAAGAACATTTATAACTCATTCTTTTTTTACAACGCGTACCCAATCTGCCAGTAACTTAACTTTTCCGGCTTTAATAGCTTGCACCGCAGAGTCAGGCATACCAATGTAAGGTGATTTGATACCATTGGTTTTTGCAGTATAGGCGCCGCTCCGTTTTTTGCACCTGTTGCTTCATTACCCTTCGCAATATAAATGGCAGCAGCAGAATCAACATAGGCCTGCTGTTCGTTATTTGCTGTCCCTCCGGTAACTCTTACGTTCCATTTAGAACTGTCTAATGCTAATCCGGAAAAATCATCAAAAAAAAGGTTATTTCATTGGGATAAAAGATATAAACGCATTTAAGACACCTACAGGTAAATATGAATTTATACTAAAATAAATACATAAGTAAAGTTGTCAACTTCCTGAAACTTCAATAATAACTTCATTTCCCCCTTCCCCGGTTATTAGTTATTTTTGCAGCCTTTTGCATCAGTACGCTTTGCTTCATATTGTTATAATTTCAGTGCGGCAAAGCAGACAACGCGAAAAGTTATAAAGCTAAAATGAATTTACCTAAAAGATATACGGTCACATCCGCTTTGCCTTATGCAAACGGTCTTAAACATGTTGGTCACCTTGCCGGGGCTTATATTCCGGCTGATATTTATGTTCGCTATTTGCGGGCGCAAAAAAGAGATGTTGTATTTATTTGCGGCAGTGATGAGCATGGCGCTGCAATCACTATCCAGGCCATGAAGGAAGGGACAACGCCACGGGAAATAGTAGATAAATATCATGAAATAGTAAAGCAGAATTTTAAAGATTTAGAGATAAGCTTCGATATTTATCATCGGACTACTTCCCCTATCCATCATGAAACTGCCCGGGAATTTTTTACTGTTTTAAACGACAAAGGAGACCTGGAGCAAAAGGAAACCGAACAGTACTACGATGAGGAAGCGCAGTCATTTTTAGCTGACCGCTATATCGTAGGCACCTGCCCGGTTTGCGGCAATAACCACGCATTTGGCGACCAGTGTGAAGTTTGCGGCACTTCATTAAGCCCTGAAATGCTGATTAACCCGCACAGCACTTTAAGCGGAAATGCGCCTGTAAAAAAAATAACCACTCATTGGTATTTGCCATTGAATAGGCATGAGACTTTTTTGAGAGAATGGATATTGAACGGGCATAAAGATGATTGGAAAACAAATGTGCTGGGCCAATGTAAAAGCTGGTTAGATGCCGGTCTGCAACCAAGAGCTGTAACGCGCGACCTCGATTGGGGCATAAAGGTACCGCTGCCAAATGCGGAAGGAAAAGTTTTGTACGTATGGTTTGATGCGCCTATAGGCTATATAAGTGCAACTAAGCAATGGGCTATTGATAACGAAAAAGACTGGAAGCCTTACTGGTATGACAAAGACACAAAGCTCGTACATTTCATTGGTAAGGATAACATCGTTTTTCATTGCATTATTTTTCCGGTAATGCTGCAGCTTCACGGGAATATTTTGCCGGCAAATGTTCCTGCTAATGAATTTATGAACCTGGAAGGTGATAAAATGAGCACCAGCCGCGGATGGAGCATAGAAATGGAAGAATATATTAATGACTGGATTAAGAAAGAAAATGGCGGTGAAAGTATGGCCGATGTGCTGCGTTATTACCTCACCTCTATATTGCCGGAAACCAAGGACAGCGAGTTTACGTGGAAAGGTTTCCAGGAAGCTAACAATAGCGAGCTGGCGAATATCTTCGGCAACTTTGTTAACCGCACTTTTGTGCTGATGCATAAATTGTGCGAAGGAAAAGTGCCGCCTTTACATGCAGATGTCCTCAATGAGGCAGACAAAAATATGTTTGCTGAAATTAAAAATACCAAATCGAAAGTTGAAAACTTTATAGAAGGATATAGATTTCGCGAAGCTTTATTTGAGGTAATTGACCTGGCAAGAAAAGGCAACCGCTATATGCAGGACAAGCAGCCGTGGATAGCAGCGAAGCAGCAAGAAGCTATAAGCCTCAAGCTGCAAGCTACAAGCGATGAAGGACAGCATAAAAGCCTGCAGCTTGAGGCTGACAGCCTGAAGCATAAAATAGACAACTGTTTGCATGTTTGTTTGCAATTGACTGCCAATCTTGCTATTCTTATCAATCCTTTTCTGCCTTTCACTGCTAAGCGGCTGTGCTATATGATGAAGGTGGTAGATAAGATGCTGGATTGGGAAAATGCAGGTAAGTCTAAATTGCTTAGTATTGGTTATAGTCTTAGACAGCCGCAGATATTATTTAGAAAAATAGAAGATGCAGAGATAAATGCACAGTTGGAAAAATTAAAAGTAAAAAGTAAAAAAGTGGAAGAAGATAAAACTCAAGATGCAAGTTCCATGTTACCGGTTACGGGTAACGCGAAACCTGAAATAGGTAACCTGAATCCTGGAACTATTAACACCAAACCTGAAATCACTTTTGATGATTTTGCGAAAATTGATTTAAAGGTTGGAACTATTGTCAGCGCAGAAAAAGTTCAAAAGGCCGACAAACTTCTAAAACTACAGATTGATTTGGGTTTTGAAACAAGAACAATCGTTTCAGGAATTGCTTTATATTTTCAGCCGGAAGACATTGTGGGTAAGCAGGTGACTGTGGTTGTTAATTTAGCTCCGCGGAAGATGAGAGGAATTGAAAGCAATGGAATGATACTAATGGCCGAAGACGCTGAAGGGAAGTTGCACTTTATAAATCCTGAACAAAAAATTGATGCGGGAATCCAGGTAAGTTGATATAAAGCAACGAATAATAACGCAGGTAAACACGCATTTTAGTTAAATATGGAGACACCCCTTTATGAAGACAAAGTATTTGAAAATGTAGACTATTCTGAAAAAAAATTATCAAAAAGCGAGTATGATAACTGTAAATTTGAGAATTGCAACTTCTCGAAAACTGACATAAGCAACAGCGACTTTATGGATTGCAGCTTTAAAGGCTGCAACTTTTCGTTAGCCCTTGTAAATAATACAGGATTAAAAAAAATTAAATTTTCAAACTGTAAACTCGCGGGTATTGACTTCGGTGTATGTAATAATTTTTTGTTCGCCGTAAGTTTTGAAAATTGCTATCTTGATTATTCTTCCTTCTTTCAAAAGAAAATGAAGAGTGCAGGTTTTACTGATTGTTCATTAAAAGAAGTTGATTTTACAGAAGCAGATTTATCTTTAGCAGTTTTTAAAAATTGTGACCTTCTTAATGCCGCTTTTATAGGAACAAGTTTAGAAAAAGCAGATTTTCGCACAGCTAAAAATTACTCATTCGATCCTGAATTGAATAAAATAAAAAAAGCAAAATTTACATATCCTGGTGTTATAGGTTTACTAACAAAGTATAATATTGATTTTTATTATGAGTAAATTGATATGACCAGGGTTATAATCATTTCAACCTTGCCGTCAATTTTTAACAACAAGCCAAAACTTTATATTCAGGCTGAAAACCTAAATATTATTTATGCCTGCCAAAACGCTTCTGAATTATTTTAATAACAAAAAAGTTGTTTTTAGTGCTATAATAGTTTTTATTATTCCCTTCATTATTTTTTCCTTTTGGAATTTTCCCTCTGCGGATGATTATATGATCATTGATAAAAGGCCGCAACTCACTTTTTGGCAATTACAAATTTCAGTATACAATCACTGGACCGGCCGTTATTTTGCTACATTTATCAGTAGTGTATTTTCTTACAGCGGTTTCCTATATTCCCATTATTATTTTCACACTCTTTTACTTTTATTATTTACAGTTTTTTCCTGGCTTTTTTGTTTGATACAGGCAAACAAATACTTCTTAAAGGAGAGACTTTCATTATCCTCTTTAGTACTTCTTTCATTGCTTCTGCTGATTATAGAAATCAATGTCATTCCCGAACCAGTTACTGCTTTTTATTGGTTTTCAAGCGCCGTTACTTACCAGTTGCCCCTGATAATACTGATTTTTCTAACAGGAATAGTCATAAAATTATTATTTACTTCACTTAATAAAATTATTTATTTCATTATAGCAAGCCTTTTGATTACTCTACTCAACGGCTGCAATGAAATAATTACCTTATTTGTACTTGTACATTCTTCCTGTCTTCTTGGTTATTATTTATTTACCTGTAAAAAAGTCTCGTGGTTTATTATAGTTTTATATATTTTAAACCTGGTGTGTGCCTGTTTTTTGCTGTTTTCTCCAGGCATTGCCAACCGTAGTGCTTTACTTGGTAATGGTTCATTTGAAACAAGCATCAGTATTGCTTTTATTAAATTTATTGTTATCAACTGGTTTTTTCTGAAAGAACCTCTGTGGTGGTTTTTAGTTTTTTTTGTTTGCTTATTTTTTTTAAACAATAAAGATTTACCCGGGCAGATATTTAAAAATGTAAAAAAAGTATCACTAACATTCTTGCTGATAATTTATGCAGCAACAGGTTTATTCATTTACGTTCCTGTTTTATACGTTACAAATGGCTCACTTCCATTGCGTGCTGAAAATATCATTTGTTTTTTATATAGTCTGATTCTCATATTTATTCTAACCATACATATTTTGGCTAAAATAAATATTGACTCCTTTTCCATTTTTTATAAATACAGGTATCTGCTTTTAAGCGTTTTAATCTTTTCAACAGCAAATATGAAGAGGATCGCCGACAGTTTGTTGTCAGGTTATTTTTACAGTGCAGTTATGAAGGAAAGACTAAGCCTGCTGGAAAATGCAAAACGTCAAAACAGTCATGAGGTTACTTTTGAAGATTATAAAACTGCGGTTAATAAAAAAATAAAAGAGCATCCTGCGCTGAACCGGGAGATATTAAAAGATATAATTTTAAAACCTCCGCCTCTTATTTGTTTTGGAAGCGACGCGTACGACTTGTATTTTATGAAGGAATTTTACGGAATAAAAAAACTGAACATCCGGGAAAATTAAGCTTTCGAAAGATTTAGGACACCGGATTTTAATAAGATTTAGATACTGCAGTGCCCATCCTGCATTCATGCCGGATCAATCCCCAAACCGAATATTTGCCGATCTTTTTTTAATGACAATGTAAAAAAGGACAAACAACATTAGTATTACATTCTAATGAGTTTGCCCTTTATTCTATCACAAAAACTCTTGACGGTTTTATTATTTTATAGAAGATAAAAGATTACTTCTGCAAAATAAGGCTCACATTAAGCCTTATTAAAGCTTACACATTCTTTCAATTCTTTTTCTGTGTAACTCATGCCATATTGTTTCATAACATCATCAGGCACGCCATTCCATTGGTTAGGCCGGTTACCCATATATCCTACGTCCTTCACGCCTATTTCTGTTGTATAAAAACCGCTTGCGGTAAGATCGCGCATTAAACTAAAAAAAGCTGCTCCCTGCCTCAGTTCCGGCTTTACCTTTTTAGGATAAGCAATAGCATCTACCAAAGCCATCTTTTGCTTATCATCACTTTCCCTGAAAGTCTTTCCATAATTGTTCAGGCTGTACATATCCATCCAGCGCAGTCCTCCGCGCATTGGCGTCTGGTGCTCTGTCTTTTCCTTTACAATGAATTCTATAAAATCAGGCACTTTGGCATCAGTTGCGCTGCCGCTTACTGCATCACGTGGAATAATTATATCTGCAAGAATAGCAATGGTTGCCATCTCATGATCAGTAAAATAGTTGGGCTCGGAGCTGATCTCTTTGTAGTGTGCGTTTTCTTGTGCCATTCGTTCAGGCCCGGTAAAGGGCTGAACGCTCGTATTTGCTGTAACTTTTTTATCACTGTTTTTGCACGCTTCGATCAGCACACCCGATGATGCCGTACCAAACAATAACGCTTTTATCGATTTACGTCTGTCCATTATTTTTTATTTTCTAATTTTTAATTTTAAAAATAGCATTTAGCGAACTATTTCTCAAAAAAAATAATTACTATTATTAATCTTTATACTATAAAAATTAAATGTTCTGCTTTTTCAACTGATCTACAATGTACTCACTGGTTCGCATTGACAATGCAAGAATTGTCCATGTTATATTTTTATCACCCTGCGATACAAACATTCCACCATCTACATTAAACAAATTTTTACAATCGTGCGCCTGCGCCCATTTATTTAATGGTGCACGCTTAGGGTTATCTCCCATACGAACTGTACCGGCTTCGTGAATGATATTTCCAGGAGCATGCAAACCGTAATTATTTTCCGGACCGTCATCTCCACCCGAAGTAATCACCGCACCCATTGAATGAAGAATTTCTGAAAACGTTTCTTTCATATGCTTGGCCTGTTTAATTTCATAATCGGTATACGTAGTATGAAAGCGTAAAACAGGTATGCCATATTTATCCACAACACTCGGGTCAATCTCACAATAACTGTCTTCTCTTGCAATAGCTTCACCACGCCCTGCCATTCCCACATGCGACCCGAAGAAATAACGATAATCTTCTTTTAATGATGCCCCATAGCCACCGGCTTCTTTTTGCTTATTATTTATTTTATAAGTACCATTCAGGTTTTCAATGCCCCAGTTAAAACCGTATAATGGCATTCCAAATCCTCCGCCGTATTCAATATGATAACCACGAGGGAAATCTAACTTTTTATTATCGAGCCACCACGGAGTATATACGTGCATACCACCAACGCCATCTTCATTATATCGTTTTCGGTCAAATAATTCAGGAATGATACCACTCATATCTGCACCTGTAGAATCATGCAGATATTTACCAACCACATTACTCGAATTTCCTATCCCGTTAGGATGTCGCTGCGATTTTGAATTGAGCATCAGCCTGGCTGATTCGCATGCGCTTGCCCCAAGAACAACAGTACGCCCGGTAACCTGGTATTCCTGCATATCTTCTTTATTTACATAAGATACACCGGTTGCCAGGCCTTCCCTGTCCGTCAATACTTCACGGGCCATTGCGTTTGTAATCAAATCAACATTACCGGTTCTTAATGCAGGAATAACCAAAGCTGAGGAAGATGAAAAGTCGGCATATATTTTACAGCTTCGGCCACATTGCGCGCAGTAAAAACATTCGCCTCGCTCCGGGTTTATTTTTTTAGTAAGAATAGATAAGCGCGAAGGAATAACCGGGATACCAATATTGGTTGCCGCTTTTTTAATAAATAGTTCATGTAATCTTGGTTTTGGCGGCGGCAGAAAAATACCATCAGGGGCATCTGTGAGACCTTCATTGGTTCCAAAAACGCCAAGCAGCCTGTCAATTTTATCGTAATAAGGTTTTACATCATCATAACTGATAGGCCAGTCGTCTCCCAGCCCGTCGATGCTTGCATGTTTAAAATCTTTAGGGCCAAATCGTAAAGAAATTCTGCCCCAGTGATTGGTTCGTCCGCCTACCATTCTTGCACGCCACCATTCCCATTTTGTGCCTTTGGCCTGCGTATAGGGTTCACCATCTATTTCCCAACCCCAATAGCATCCGTCAAAGTCTCCGAAAGGACGAAATTTTGTACTGGCGCCTCTGCGTGGCGACTCCCAGGGGTTTTTTAACTGGGCTGAATTTACAGCAGGATCATAATTAGGGCCGGCTTCTAACAGGCATACCTTTAAACCGGCTTTTGCCATAACATAAGCAGCCATACCTCCACCCGCACCTGAACCAACGATTACGGCATCATATTTTTTAGGCTGCTTTTTAATCTGAAGATCTCCCATATAGCATTTTAAATTTTTTGAAGAACGAAATAGAAGTTTAAAAGTATGAATATTCATCTAACCATAATTAACTTTTTTTAATCATTATCAGGAAATCCGGAATAAAAATCTATATTAAAAAAATAATAATTAAAATTAAATATTTAATGATCATTTTTAGTCTTTCTTAAGATGACGAGAGAAAAATGGCTCGCTGAAAGCGCAGAAGTCGCAGAAAAAAATGTTACTTCCGCGTTTTCCGCGAAAACATAATGGCTCGCTGAAACCGCAGAAGTCGCAGAAAAAGTTCTTCCTTCCGCGTTTTCTGCGAGACTAATTTTTTTTCATTTAATAAATTTTTCTAAATTGAATATTGAGGAATTAACTTATAAAATAAGAGGATGCATATTTGAAGTATTCAGAGAAATGGGACCAGGTTTACTGGAAAGCGTGTATGAAGCTGCTTTGATTTTTGAATTAAATACACAGAATTTGAATGTACAATCACAAATTCCTGTACCTGTACCTGTAATTTACAAATCAATACCACTGGAATTAGGATTTAGAGTAGATTTATTGGTAGAGAATGAAGTAATTATAGAAGTTAAATCTGTTGAATTATTGCACGATTTGCATAAGAAACAGCTTTTGAATTATTTGAAACTGACAGGAAAAAAAGTGGGTTTTTTAGTAAATTTCAATGCTTCGAAGCTAATAGATAAAGAGTCAATTATACGGATAGTAAATAATTATTGAGTCCAAAATTGGCTTCCGCGAGAGAAAGATTGCTCGCAGAAACCGCAGAAGTCGCAGAAAAAATTCTTCCTTCCGCGTTTTCCGCGCATTCCGCGAGAGAAAGATTGCTCGCAGAAAGCGCAGAAGCCGCAGAAAAAAATTCTTCCTTCCGCGTTTTCCGCGCATTCCGCGAGAGAAAGATTGCTCGCAGAAAGCGCAGAAGCCGCAGAAAAAAATTATAC
>JAABUT010000277.1_pt1 | contig 93674 bp, 101 predicted proteins | sample 5559281 | NCBI WGS metagenome assembly JAABUT01 (sample SAMN10711880, study PRJNA513359) | rock metagenome | isolation source: Antarctica rocks | place: Antarctica: Victoria Land, Ricker Hills nord | collected 2016-01-04 | reverse complement strand
GGGGCTAAGAGTGCCTTTAAGATTAGGATGGGCACGGATGGGACGCCTGAAGACTGGCGTGGGACGCCTTAAAAGAACCGTGGCACGAGTGAAGTACCGTCGTACCTTAATTAAAGTGTAGGTACCTAGGTAGGTATGTTTCGCTAATCACGCTGTGGCCTGTCAAGTGTCAGCTGGCTAGCTCATCATGATGATCGATCTACTCCGTACTGTGTACAGGAACATCAATACAGAATCGTTGAAGATGAGGCAGCATTCATCAGCGTTCATCAGCGTTCATCAGCATGCAGGAAGGAAGGAATCCTCAAGCTGGGAGAAGCACTACTATGCATGCATACAGGCTCAGCCCCAGCGTTAGAATATGCCTTCCATCATTTTGATTTCGTTTTGGAAGTCGGGGCAATAGGCTTTCGGGACAGAACGACTAGCTCACCGCTGAGTCAGGGTTAAGCGAAGACATGTCCAATGAATGGCGCGCTTGCTCAGCCTTTTTGCAGATTGGATTAGGCATCTTCCAAGCTAGTCATCTTCAGCCGAACCACGAAGACGGAACTGGTAGGGCTAGAACCGTGTGTGGTGAAGACTTTGAAAGCCTCGATTACTACTCCGTATGTACTCGTACATTGTAATCCCCGCTCAGGGGTTCTCTAACTCATCAGCTCATCAGCTTGAAGAGGCACAGCAAGTACGGTAAGGTAAGAAACAGGGCTATTAGCTTGGGCTTAATAACGATGTCGTCGACAGTCGACAATGGCATTAATTGCTACAGTATATAGAACTACACCCACCCACCCCGTGCTCCGGCACCTTGATCAATCTCTCTCTCCTCGTTTTCTTCCGGTTTTGTACCATATATATACGGTCTCTTCTTGATTCTCTGCTTTGCGTTGCGTTAATATGCGCCTGTCACTCATTGCCTCCTTGGCATTCCTTACCACATCTCTATCAGCTCCGACAGCAGATTCCGGTGCTTCCCCAACATCCACAGCAGCTCCCCCGCAGTCAACAATATGCGGTGACATAGTCAATTCGGGCAGTACGGTCTTCTTGTCTGTGCTGTCGGAGACACCCCAATTGATCTTGCCTCAGATATCGTTGTCCTTGCCAAGGACGCCTATGACTGTCTCACGAGTGTGCCCTTTAACCCCGCCGTCGCAACTCGATTCCTAAAATACTATAATGATACCCTTCAATTCCAAAGTAATACGGCCTACGTAAAGAATCCTCCAACAAGCTATCAGCAGCCGTCGTCGGATCTGTTCAGTGGCCTCGACCAGATCCAGAAAGATATCGATGCTGGAGTCTTTCCAAATCAATACGCTTTCGAGGCTACTCTGCAGCAGCTGATAATTTCCGCCCATGACGCTCATCTCAACCTGAACGCAGGTGTCCTTTCCGCATTCACTTTTGCGAGTGTCTACGGGATTGTGTCGGTGTCTCCCGATGGCCTGCAGACTCCTAAAGTTTACGTTACGGGTATGGTGATCGACCTAGCTCTGGACTTAGGTTGTAGCTAACCAAATCTCAGACGATCTCGTCGAGCTACAAACAACCGGCGCCAGCTGGGAAGCATCAGCAATCGCCTCGATCAACGGTCAATTTGTCACCGATTATCTCACCGAATTCGCAGCCCAGAACGCTATCGGCGGGCTTGAGCCCAACGCGGATTGGAATCAATTAATGTCAAGTTCGGCCTTGAACATCACAAACGCTCTCAGCATCTTCGAGGGCTACACATCGTTCTACCCGGGTGAGAATCTCACATTTGCTTTTGAAAACGGCACGGAAATCACCGAACCTTGGCTCGCGATTTACAATAGTCCGGGAGACACTGGACCGCTGGAAACAGGCGGCGATTTTTATAATTTTTTCGTCTTGGGCTTCTACCCTGCATCATACGATCCATATGCTACAGCAACGAGCTCGGATTCCGTCCCCTCGGCGACGTCTACTGATTCTTCGACTTCAAGCTCGGCCACTGCTACCCCTACACCTACTTCTTGGCCCGATCTTGCATACCCACAGGATCCCGATGTCGTACAGCCTGATCTTGGGGCGAGTGGTGTCCTTACTGGATACTTCCTCCACGATATATCGGTAGCCGTGCTCAGCATACCCAGCTTTTCAGCATATGATACTGCTGTCGAGGATTTCTCAAACACCGTTACCGAGTTCCTCCAGAAGGCCAAGAGAGCTGGACTAACGAAAGTGCTTATTGATCTACAACAGAATTCTGGCGGTGACACGCTCCTGGCATATGACACTTTCAAGCAGTTCTTCCCGACCATCGAGCCTTTTGGCGGCAGCCGAATGCGTGCACATCCGACAGCAGATGTATTGGGGACCACATTCACTGGTTATTATAATACCCAAAATCTGAACGAGACCTTCTACGACGAGCTGTCTGTCAGCGACTGGGTTGTAACAGACCGTCTTAATGCGGATACTGAGCAGAACTTTACATCTTGGGGAGAATTTTTCGGGCCGCATGAGTACAATGGGGATTCCTTCTCCAGCGTAGTACGTTGTTGCAGATCAATACCTGGTGAATTTGTTGCTAACAAGTATCTCTCAGGAACGTTATAATCTATCCAGCTATGTCTTTGACATCGTGGCTTCAGGAGGTATTGTCGTGTACGGCTACGACAATCGCCCCGCAACAACCCCTCAACCATATGCAGCTACAGATATTGTCATTGTAAGCCAATCCCATTCCGTATCACCCTGTAGGTGTGCTAACCCATCCAGCTCACCGACTCCGTCTGCTCCTCTACCTGCGCCCTCTTCGCAGAAATGATGCACCACGAGGCCGGCGTCCGAACCGTCGTCGCCGGCGGCCGGCCCAGCACCGGACCTATGCAAGCCGTCAGTGGCGCTCGCGGTGCCCAATACTATACGTCCGACTTGCTCGACTCGGACATCTCCACCGCCATCGACCTAAACGAGACCGCCAACGAAGTTCTTCCCCCGAGAGAAGAGGACGTATTCATAACATACCTGACCTTCAACCTCCGCGACCAGATCCGCAAAGGCGAAACCATGCCCCTGCAATTCGTCTACGAAGCCGCCAACTGCCGCATCTTCTACACCCCCAGCACGATTTTCAACTACACCGCCCTCTGGACTTATGCCGCAAACGCAATCTTCACCACCCCCTCCCTCTGCGTCAAAGACTCCACCACCTTCGCCTCCAACACCACCATCTCCGACCTCCCCGGCCCCGTCCCCGGAAGCTCCCTCACCCCCACCGCCACAACCCAAGACCTCACCGGTATCGTTCTCAACGCCGCCGGCACCAGCGCCAACCCGCTGGCCTTTTCGAGCCAACAGCACGACATCTCCCGCAGTGCCTCCACCACCAAACCCGGTCAATCCTGCACCGGCAGCTGCGGCCCTGGCTTCACTTGCGAAAATATTGCCGGCTGCGGCCGCCAGTGCGCCCAAGTCTGCTCCCAGTTCAACAACCCCTGTGGCGGGAACTGCAAGATTACGCATAGCATCACGGGTGCGAGGGGCAGTGCGCAGAAGGTTGTTGGGGAGGGGTTTTGCCCGCCGCCGAGTTGTGCGAGCAGTGGGGGGGCGGTAAATCGGAATGGCGCGACTAGTGTGCCGTTGCCGCCGCAGAGAAATGGAGGCGGAAGAGGGAAGGGTGGCGGGGAGTCGGTTGGCAGGGAGATTGTGAAGGGGTTTGCTTAGGTGGAGTCGGAGAAAAAGATGAAGGATGCTTCGTATGGTAAGTAGAAGGCGTGGGTCCTGCATTGGATTAGTTGAGTGTTTCCTCTTCATGTACACCCCACTATTACAAAAAACAGCATCTCATAGAAAGAATAAACTCAAACCGCCCCAAGGCAATCCCCTAACTTTCTCAGCCGTACCTCCGTACACCTCCCGACATCCCACCCACCCTTTCGAACTAACCTTTCGCTCAAATCCAGCAAACAAGAGACATGGGTGAAAAGTCAAAACTCACAACGCGTTTCGCTGGCTCCCTATCGAGCTGGTTGGTACAGAATATATATGACAAGGCGTCACGCCAAACCTATTCGTTATGTAAGGTACCTGTACTTGTACTTGTATCTCATGTCCTGCGAACCAACCTTCCATATTGTTGTTATTGTTATTGTTATTGTTCTTCTTCTTCTTCTTCTTCTTCTTCTTCCGCATCTCATCTCATTCACTACATACATAGTACTCGAGGTATTCGGTCGCACTAACCAACCACACTCAACCGCCCTAACCACCCCTCCGCCAACCAACCAACCAACCACACCAACAAAAATCAAATCCAAATACCAATACCAAATCCACCAACCAACCAATACAAATACAAATACAAATCCACCAACGCGACACCCAGAACTAACAAAGGACCCTCCCAAGCCCGGGCTGATCCAGAACTGTAGAGGCGTAAGAAGGTGAGCGCGACGGAAAAGAAAAAATGGATAGAGGGATAGAGGGATAGGGGGTTACAGCTGGCGGGGGGTTCAACTTTCTGCATATGCTAACCATGAGTTCAAAATTATTCCAACCCCGGCTTAGCTTTCTGCATATGCTAATCATGAGCTCAAGAATTGATATCATTTAGCTAAAGTAGCTAGAAGACAAACAGCAAGAGCGAAGTATTGAAGCCGTGCATATGCACAGCTTGATCGAAGCATCGAGAAAACAGCACAATCACAGATCACGCATAGTTCTATATCATGAATAGCAAGACGAGCGAAGATTCTTCTACATATGCTTAGCATATGCACAAAACATGCGAAATCATGAACTCAACTTGAAACATGCTCATTAACAAGCTATCGCTCACGTTATTCTCATCAGATCTTTCTCGTGCGTTTTTTTCTTCATTCTTGTCGTTCAACTCATGATTTGCATCATCATTTTTCTTGTCGTCTTCGACATTTGCATTGAATGAATCTTGAGCGAGCTGAGTTTCTTTTTAATATATGCGTGACATATGCGAACTGCAACTCTCATCTTCAAATCATTTAGTCAATCTGTTATCTCATTTGCTCAATTTTCAGCGTTGATGCTTTTGTCGTTCATCGATGTTTCTTTAAGCTCTGTTGATGCTGTGCATATGCACAGTCGAGATCTTTTTGATCAGATGTCAATTTTTTTGTGACCTCGCTTAATGCTCTTGAATGTGCGAGGCATATGCAATTTTTGAAGTTCAACCCGACGTCAAGAATTTTTTCCAATCCCGGCTCAACTTTTTCAACCCTCGTCAGCTGAAACCCGAAGGGATAGAGTGGGTGTGTGTGTGGGTGGGTGGAGGGGAGTGAAGAGTAGGGATGGTTGAGGGTGGGTAAGTAGGGAGAAAGGTGACGGAGAATCAGGGCATCTAGGGGGTTGCGGAAGATTTATTTATCAGGGTGTGCGTGTGCGTGTTGGTGCAGAAGAAGCAATATCAGAGCGCGTATATTTCTTTCTTCCCCCCCCCCGGTGTACTGGGAATTATCCGTGTCTTTTCAGGTACTGACGAGTAAGGGGGTACGGTTTTTGGGGGGGCTACTGTACTGTACATACATACATATGATAGTTTGTATATATGTGGGGATTTCACGAAAAGGGTGGGTTTCTTTTTTTGGGGGGGGAGGGGGTCTTGGATTTGATGATGGATGGATGGTTGTGCTGTGGATGGATTTGATGGAGTTTTTCGAGGGGGTGGATGGGTGGGAGAGGGGGTTTGGTGGGATGGGATGGGGTGGTGGGGGTGGGGATGGGTGGGGATGGAAATTGAAAAGCAGATGTGGTTGATGAAGAAGGAGAGTAAGAGTTGCTTATAGAAAGAGAATGTCTGGATTCGATGGAGTAGAAAGTTAGAAGACATTATGTTATACACAACGAGATCTCTGGATTATTTTAACAACATTGGGGCAGGCATCGTATGAAACTCTTATACAGCAACCTTTCCCCTGCAGCCTCTTTACTCCATAACGAAGCGAGCACTTGCCGACATGTCCCCCCAAGCCTATTTCCCGAAGCGCTGCTTCGGTGGACCTAGGTGAATGCTGCCAAAGTAGCAAGGAAAATGTTTTTGTTGGTTTCAGTTGTGTTGGGGAAGAAGGATTACCGCGTGAGGGATGGAGGTTGTGAGGAGGGGGGGGGGTTATTGAGAAAGGTGTCAGGGATGGAGGATATGAACGTTGTGCGTATTTTGAAAAAATGATCTATATGATTGATGGTGGAAATGGATGATCGGGAAAGAATGGCTGTTGCACTTGATGACTTCTTTGCTAAGACGAGATGAACGTGTATGGTGTTTTATCGTTTGACTGCTGCTTCAAAGTACGGCGAGGGTCCCCTTTGTAAGATGGCTTATACGTGTAGAGGTAAAAGAATAAGGTGCCTAAATTGAGCTTTTGGAAGCGCGGTATATGGCGGAAATGCTTAGATGTAAGACTTAAAAAGCAATCATGGAAGTCCATGTCGCTCACATGAAATAAAGAATTCGACACCAACTTCTGACGTCCTCGAAAATATAAGCCAGGAAAACCAAACACGAAAGTAAATCAAATATAGTTGACAGTGAAGATGCATCGTAGCCTCAGTCAATGTTTAACAAAATGCCATTTACCTTCTCTGCCAACCTCTTCAGCCAGCGCTGCAAAATTCCACCCAATCTCAACTTTCGCCACACCACTTCAACAACCAGGCGTATCGCTAGCTCGGCGAGTAGTGTTATACCCAATAGGCACACCCAACGCTGATGCGAAAGTAGGGCTCTAACAATAACCAGCGCAATGCCTGTGAGTGCGATGAGGATGATCTGAAGGATGCTGTACTGGAACAAGGAATATTTGTTGACTCTCATTGAAGACATTCTCTTGGATTCGCCGCGGGCTGTGAGCCCTGTCTCTTCATCTCGTCGATCAGCCTTAAGCCTTCGTTTTTCCACGCCCTTGCTTTGTCCTATGATGATAGAGATATCTATATCAAGATTTTTCCTCCGAAAACAAAAGTAATAATACGAATGAAGGAGGAGAGAAGATCTGAAGGGTTAAGGAGAGTAGAAGCGATAGGTGAAGCAGCGAGTACATGCCAAGCTGAGATATACAAAGCATGTAGTAGACTCGAGGAGGACAGATGGAAATTTTCGATCGATGGTGATTTTTCATTACAGAGTACAGCAACTTCGTCATACCGTGTTATTATCTCGAAATCTTAGTACTAATACGAGTAAGACATACCGACCAAATTAGTTCGGGGAATACAGTAAATCAATGCGTAACACCATAGATCATGGAGAAATGCAATAACAGCAGACACAAGGCGAGAGCCATTCATATATCATCGCATCGCCGACAGTACCTATACCGAGACCTGCAAGCAGAAGCTAATCGAAACAAAAACCACAAGTCCATTATACAGGTCTATACGGGGCTTGAAAACAACTCACCACTTACCCTTCTTCCTCAGCCATAGCTCAACAACTTTACCCATACGAGTCTTCCGCCAGAGGATTTGGATCACCACTCGAAACACTACTTCTGCAAAGATGGTCACACCTATCCACCATAACCACGCTTTGGCAGGTATCTTCGCTCCAGTGGCCACCAGCGCGACCGCAAGGACCACGGCGATACTCAACTCCCATAAGTTGAGATGTAGCGATGATTTGGTAGATAAGTCTTCGACCTGTTCTCTTTTGGTCTCGTCAAAACTTTGAACCCACATCTCGTAAGCTTGATCGTCGATCATCTTTCTCAGACCACCCAATTCGAAAAGCGAATACAACATTCTTACAAGAACAGCCATGCAGGATGCAATAGACTGCGTTATGTGGGTCCTAAAGGGTCTGGCGGTGGCCAATGATATAATGAACAAGGGTGACCATATCATTCCCATAGCAATAGCCCAGGCGGTATTGTAGAAATCGAACCCAAGCATGGATTTATCTTGTATTAACTCTCGTTTGTGTTTGAGCTCGTACCAAGACTTCGAATCTAATTTAGCAAGCAATCAGCATCAGCTTATGCCCTTTGAGTGTGACCAAAGCGCTGTCGGAGGGTGACTACCTACCACATTCAAGCCGGAATAACTGGTCAGGCGCAGTCATTTCACTTCTTATAAGCGGGTATTCGGGAAAGTCACCGTCAGAGTCGCTCTCTGAATACTCTAAGTGGTGCAAGTGATATTTGAAACAGTGCTCATGTACCAAGTGCAGAGTGTTCCCTTCCCGTCTCAGGACGGCGAATCGTGCGCCATGATGCTGATTTCGAGGATACAATCGCGCCGCCTTTAGGTCGGCGAGGAGATAGCAGGTAGTTACACCCCCTGTCGCTTGGAAATCTATGGCTGCACCATCCTGGCACTGTTCTACCCATATTATCTCAGAGGTGACGGAATTGATAAGCCGAAGCTTTTCCGTTCTTGGGCTTGAGATATCGACGAGAAATCCAATTGGAGTAGCGGTGTCCTCATGAAGCACGATCTCTCCTGTGTCGACAGTGAACACACCGTATTGCAAATGCAAATCGTACCCTCCTGGAAAATCTGGAATCCATTGGTTCTGGGGATCGTGGATCTTTGGAGCTGGATTATAGAGGAGACATAGTGGGATTTGTTCTTGCGTGCGGAGAATTGCCTTCATCCTCTGAGCATGAGGTAGCGCTAATACTTCACTAGCACTCAAGTTCAGCATATTGGCAAAGATGCCATGAGTATCTTTTGGTTTACTCGTTGAACGCTGCTTGAGTTGATTCCATGCTTGAATAAAGACGACGAGTGGATGGTCTAGCGCGTTCTCTGGATGTGAAAAGATGGAATAACGTCGCATTACCGGCATACCATCATACCACTCGATCAATTCAGAAGCAAAATCTGCTGTGCTGCTGGCGGCAGACTTATAATAAGCGACTGGAAGCGTGTCTGTATTTACCATTCGGTGTACCTCAGCAGGGTCAAATAATCCATCGGAAAATTGAGCAAACCATCTGCGGGAAAGTCGCGCTTCCTGCAAGGTCCAAGATCGAGTCAGCCATGCGCAGCATGAAACATGGGCACATATCTGTTCTTGAGATAGCCCCTTTAATTTCGTCTTCTGGAGTTCTGGATCTAAAACAAGAACCTCCTCAGCGGCGGCATAAGTCAATGCCATTTTAGAGATGGCTTTCGCTCGGATAACAGAATCTGCTTCATCCACTATGCACAACGTATCCATCCAGAAGACGGCACGTCGATTTGGATGTTCAACAGGAAATCTCAAGTGGCCAAGAAGAGTCTTGGGCAGGTTTGGAAGGGATAGATTGGGTATCATGAGGATCGGAACTCTGATTCCCGTCCAGCGAGGCAGAGAGTCCCACTGCAAGCGCTTCCAATGGATCTTGGGGCCCGCTAAAGACACCTGTGGCTTATGATCCCTCAATTTCAAAACCAGGTCGTGAAGATGTAGTAGTTGACAGCGCGGCAGCTCGTTTTTTTTGAAGTTCCCAAGGCCGCCCGACCATACGTGGGATATTGCAGTATATTTTATCCCTGGCTGTGCTTTCACAACTTCGAACTCCGGATCACCGCTCGGGGTCGTCCCAAGAGATATCAAAGGTATTTCTCCATTATTGATGAGCTGCCTGATCTTATGAGCGTCTGGCCCAGCAAATTGGCAATCACAATGGTCTTGAGTATGTTGAGTCTTGTATTTAACTTCATCGACGTTGTTAGCAATACACTGATGGATGGTGCATTTCGGGTGCCTGCTTTCTTGAAGTGGGCGAGGCAAAGCAGCCAAATAAAAATACATCGCACTTGAGTGATGGTTGTAGAGATCCTGGATTTGTTTTGAGCATAACTTCATTTGTACCATTTGCGACATGCAGAGTCTCGATGGTAGGACTCTGTTAGAATACCGTTCGGTGGGACGTTCCGGTATGCCACCGATGTTGCAAGCAGCTGATCGCATTGTCTGAAGTAGGATTTTGATCGCGAGGGTTACCTTGTGGCACTGGTAGAAGTCCCTACGTGATACTTTGCTCTCGAAAGCTGTGTCCAACAATTCGCTCGCGAAGGCTCTGTCTAGTAGTTCGCTCTGGAGATTTGCTTCGACGAACGTTTCCTCCGATCTCTTGAGTATTCGGCCACGCGTCGAATCTCCTCTGACCATCTTCGACATGTTGATGTTTCTAGTCCAAGAATCCAGGTACTTTAGTATCCCGCTGGTGTCGATGAAGTACCCGTGTTCTCCAGGAATACTTTTCAAGAAGGTGTCTTTGCAGTATCTTTGGCCCAGGATCTCACGCAATAATCCAAAGTAGAGCCAATTTTGTGCGCGCTTAGCGGCCACGGCCTGAGAGCAATCCATCCAGTTGAACCTATTGGCAGACTGGGACCAGCCCTGACGAACCGGATAGTCCATGAAACCCTGGCCGTCATAGTCTTCCAGGTCGCCGCATATGTATGGTACCTCAAGCTTCGGCGTAGCTGCATTTTTCGGATAGGGTACATGGTCCATATAGAATCTAAGTTAAAAGCACAGTGACAGATGGAAATCGTTTAGATAGAGAAGTGAAAGGCCTATACGGTGCAGGAAAGTGCCACTATACTATACGTTGGTTACGCCAGGTAAAGTAAACATATCAGCTCGTTGATAGTTTGGCCTGTTATTTCAACCAACCCCAACGGAAAGTCTTCAATAGCAGCGAAACCAGGAAAGGATATTGACAGAAGAAACGTTGAGAAAAGCGATAGAAAACACATTGTAAACTCTATGTGAGCGCACCAGGTATGACTTGCATCACAGCCTTGTCAATGGCGGGTTGAGAGTGAGAGCGATTCGTGGGCGCTTTCTGTGCCACAATGAAAGCAGAGGCAGTGCCGGGTGATTTTGCGTCTCATAATAACGACTTATCCAATGAGTAGCATGCTCTAGGCGCCAGCCAAATGATCTTACCGGCTGTTTATATTGATGTGGTTGTTTCCTATCAAATTGCAGAGTAAGTAGTAGCTACGTAGGGTACTCGTACTCAAGAGCAGGAACTGCACGAGGGCGTGTGTCCTGCCCCGAGCAAAACCTCGAACACACCAATCGGACCATGGACCATTTGGATTCCGCACCGAAGATTAAGCAGGCATGGGTCGAGCGCGGCAAAAGCCCTTAACGATAAGCCACAATTCGGAAGACTCGAGGAACATTGCTGCAACAGACATCCGACGCTGTGCAACTGTGTAGCCGATGGCATTCATCTGGTCATAGGAAATCCACTATGATTCTCCTTTGATATATGGGATGATGGCTCACATTCAGGAAATGTGTGACTCATGTACCACCACGGGTTTGTCTGCACTGGAATTTGTTTTTCTCCGAGATCTTCTTGGTTAGAGTTGCGTCACCTATGGCGAATTGCGGTCCGAAGTGGAGAAGCCCAGACTCCCCTCATAGGAAAAGCTAACGGCATAGTACCCCATCATGTGGTCTATGAGATTGTTACACCAAAGCATTCACACACAGCATCATGCACCGCCTCTTCTGTGCAGGCGAACCGTGACTGCAACTATCCATATTGTTGCAGAGGAAAAGAGTTGGCTACAGGAACAAAGGTCGGGATGAAAATTTACACGTGGTGCGAAATACTATTGGCTTGACTGCTTTCGCGGAAGTGTGTTTGTAATGCTTCAAGGCACCGAATATACATCGACGTCATCAGAGTAGCCCAAAGGCGCTCTTGAGGAGCAGCTCCCCCTTTCAGCAACCAACCCAGACGCATTTCCTGCGTGTAGAGAATCTTGAGGCCAAGTAGTACAGCACTGGCATGTAGCTGTCTCGTTTCATCCAAACCGTGGTTCTGCGCGGGCCGTGCTCTTAGTCTCGGGCCCATGCCGCTGTCAACCATACCTCAACACATCGTTTAGGGAGACAATAGTATGCGGCTGGAACAAGCTTACCAAGAATTGAAAGCCCCAGGCATTTCACTGTTGTGACAGTTCCTGTTCCCTTCCAGCTTCGAGAGAGAGAGAAAGTGGGCTTCCGAATCGAAGCTGTTGTTGTTCGTTCAGAGGAACCCCATTTAGCTCGCCCTCCCGGTAGCCTGGTACCCTTTGTAGAAGCTGATAACCGCAAAGCTTCAAGCAGAGGCCAAGGGACCGGGACTGGACAGCTGTTATTGCGGTAAAGTCTCTGCAATCTTTCTCATATGATCTAGATAAGCTAATTTATCCGCTGACAATGTCTGTTGCCGTACGCCAGGCTCTACCTTGGCGACTAGTTCAGCAGCTGTTTGACACGGTTGTCCATTAAAACTAGGCCTTTCCTCTAAAACAAAGAGCTCTCCATAGAAGGCTTGGTACGCCAACGTCGGGTGATAGTGGAATGGTAGGCCTTGTCCGTAACTGTGATAACAAGAGGGCATCTATTGCTACAGGGGTTACTCTACCGATCTGCCAAAAAGTGTTCCATTGAATATTTGATTGTTCATTTCTTGTTGCAGTCTGTACCAAAGACGATAAAAGTTAGTGAATCGCAATTTTCCTTAATGGCCAACAGTATGGCAAGCATGGTATCGGGCTCTATGACGGTCGAATAACTATGATACCACTTTCTTTACATGCAATCAGAGTTACCCAGAAGGTGAAACCTGCCAAACATGGGAATTTAATATTAGCCTAGAGACCTATGAATAACGCAAATAATCATGTGTGATCGGCTTTGTTTGGCGATAGCAAAGCTGTATGTACGTCTCATATGACATTTCATCTAGGACCCATTCCATAGCCTTATGTTGCTAGTACTTTATATCGTAAAAGCCAATGCGGAACGTTATTCGATGACACGGAGTTAATTGAAAAAATTGGAATTGCATATCTGCTACCCGTGGAAAAGAGGGATGGGAGCTTATGACGTTCTTCTTTAGTAAGGGTTTTCCGGTTCAGCAAGAAGGGCATGAGAAGATTTCTGAAGGATTACAAACTAGTGTTTTCTGGGCACACAGAAGGCGAAAAGTAGATCATTCCCTGCTCCCGTATTGTGAGAATCGCCAAGCTCTAATGCTCAAAATCGCCCAGCTCTGCAATAACAGCAATGTCTAAACACAGCAATGGCGGCCTGAAGACCTGAAATGTACCCAGGATCCAAATCCCATTATGCAATAATCCACCAAACGCCTCCTACTAGGCTGACAATGATGAACGTTGTGAGGAATCCAGCTCCTACTCTGTCTTTGCCTGTGATTGCACTCTTTGGCAGTGTCGGATCCTTCGTTCCTCCAGAGCCGGCTGATGGGTTGCCTTGACTCGTACCACCGGTGCTGTTGGTTAACGGCCCAGTAGCGTTACTGACGAGGTTCACTTGGATGACTTCCAAGGCACTCATCTGTTGTCCAACGCCATTAGACTTATCCCAGGTGGTACCCATTGTCCATTTCTGACCGCATGTAGTACCATCGGTTCCACCAGAACATTGTTGAGCAGCCGCCTGAGCGGAGGCGCGAAGCTTGGGCATGACGAGGTTGTAGGTGAAAGGCGCAAACTTCGTGCTTGCCGCCATCCAACGTGACAGGTAGGCTTTAAAGGAGAAATTATCTGTGTCACAGTTGTTGGGAACTTCGCAAGCCTGTTCGTACATGACGTTTTGAGGAGTGAAAAAAAGGCTCGAAGCGTTGAGGATTCCTTCAATGCTTGCACGCCATTTATCGCCCCCTTTGGTCTGTGAAATGATATTATCAGTTTGCAGCAGCGGATACTGACTTCGAATAGGACTTACATGGTTGTACATTGCAGAAGCTCCGAGTAGGAAAATACCAGCGTTATACGTCCATTCTACTTTATTAACATCGGTACAGTTGAGCGTGGTGTGAGCGCCATCGTAAAAGTGATATTGAGGGCTCATTAAGCTGACAGCTGCCACCCAGTCGTATGTTTTTTCGGCCCAATCCGCGTAGGTCTGATTGCCAGTGTAAACAGCAAGTCTGGCCGCTAAATTGAAGAACGCTCCGTTTGAGATGGTATTTTTGTAGTCATAGCCCGTATTAAAGGTGAAGATCTGCCATCGCAGTCCTCCGTTGCAGAACTGATTGTCCCACCGAATGGCCTGTGTATTAAAGACCGCTTGGGCTAGAGCAAGCCATTGGGGCTTTCCGGCCGGAGGATCTGGGAATTTGTTTTCTGCTGCTGACATCGCAGCTAAACCCCAAAAGCCTTGGTCATCATTACCTTCTGTTTTTGTTTGGTTGGGCGTCATGTAATCTTCCAGCGGTCCAGCTTGGAAGAGCATTCCTTGCGTCACTTCGTCATTGTAGGTACTGTCTCCAGTGTAATGCCAGTAATCGATCAATGCACCAAACATGGCTCCAGCCTCCCACCAGTAGTAAGGTTGTGGTAGGTTTCCTGGTATGTCTCCTGTGTGATTCCCAGTGTAATATTTCATCATGCCGTAAGCGCAAGTACTCGCAGCAGATTTGATGGATGCTATCGAGTAGGAAGGTCAGCCATAAACTGTGCTTGCTGATAAAGTCTCAAGCCAAATCCAAAGCAACAGCAGTGCTAACATACCGGGATCATCTATGTTCAAGGTGATTGCACCACAGAGTCTGCTCCCAGCCAACAATGAGGTTGTAAGAGCAAGCCATGAGGATACCAGTTCCCCCCCCCTAGAGTGTGCTATGCCCCTCATCGTGAACAGACTTGAGTATACGTAGATGATGGTTCTCAATTAAAGAAGCGGAACGGAAAGGGAGATAGTTGAAGTTGATAGTCTCGATGTCTCCAAAATTTCGCGCGCAGGAGGTGCCCCTCGTAGCTCAGACGTCCGTATATTGTTGCTTCCGATCTATCCCATAGATGCACGTGGTTGTTGTATGGTTGTTGTATTCTATGCTGTTCGAAGGAGTGGCAATAGGACCAGGTCGGTATGAGCAGTTACCGAAACCCTCTGCTAGCCAAGATCTAGTGAGCGACCAAGAGTATCGATCAATGAATGAATGCCTATCGTATAAGTGTATGGGGCTGTGATGGAGAAGAACTGTTGTCTCGAGCAATACAGGCAAGGGTCCACGCGAATTGGATACCCCTGTAATCGATCTGATGACGCGGCGAGGCAATCGGTTGCTACGACAAAGAATGGAAGAATAATTTCACGAATATGGAAGACATTATTGTTATGCCTATAGTCATTTCGCATCCGTCACAAGCTCCTTTGACACGGTATAGGATGATCATGGAGTTAGACTTGACTCTTCCAACGTTCCAAAGAGACTCCTGGTACACACAGCGTCTCGGTCAACCGCTCATTCTGTTCTAAAAATGGATCTACAAGCGGGAGGAATACGAATGCTTACCTTACTACTTCCGTACGGAGACTCCGTACTACTACTACTACTACTACTACTACTATAGATATAACTACTTACGGAGTAAAGGTAGAGAGAACAGCCATATGATACGCATACTACTAGGAATTCCATCATGCTGTACAACGTAATTTGTTGATTTTCCAGATCGCCCAAAAAACGACTTTGCTACCAGTGAGGCTGTGATTAGAATACCCGCCACGTCACATGACCTCCGCCATAGGCCGAAAAGCCCTTTCAATCGGTCCCAAAATCCTTCCATCAACACCTCACTTCTAAGCATTCATCACAACGGCAGTCAATACCATTTGCAATTGTACCAAACACATCTCGCGACTTGAGATATCAAAGCTCGGCTTCTAGCGACTATAGGGTTGCTGTCTACTCTAAACTGCCTGTTTCCCCTGGCTGTCACCTTCACTTTGATCGTGAACCATCAACAACAGTTCTGAATCATTCGTACCCATCATCCTAAACTGGCTTGGCGATTATCTTAACCCACTTTACGACATAAAATCCAAACAGCAACAATGGCAGCTCGCGAGCAACCTTACGATCCATACATTCCTTCAGGACATGCAGCACAGAATGGAGGCCAACAACATGGGGGAGACAGTAGAACGGCAGCGCTTCAAGCGGTAGGTCTATCCCACGCTTTACCACACACGTTCCCCTCTTTGCGGGCAAGTACTTCGTGTTCTGAGAGTTGTGGAGGGTCAAACTTTCATGCAGCTACGAAAACACTACAGGCTTTGCACATATCGACATTGCTCTTCTCTTCGTGGTGTCATAGACTTCCAGGGTTGAACCTTACGATCTGAAGCCTTTGCGTATACACAGAATGGACGCTCAAACGACGCTCCAAGCACTTTGGCTTGGTGTTAAACCAACATATACAATATTTCGCAATACGCACATTTTGAATGCGACACACTGCAAGCGCTTCCATGTCTCATTCTTGCGAAATGAGCAGCTCAAGTTTGCTGACCCCTGTAATTTTGACAGAAAATTACCGAGACTGTCGGTATCATGAAACAGAATCTCACTGACACTGAAGCACGCGGAGCCGAAATTCATAAACTTCAAGATACATCGGATCGGCTTGACGAATCGTCATATAATTTTAGGAAAAGCGCTAAGAAAGTCAAGAGGAAGATGTGCATGAGCAACTTGAAGTGGTGGTTTGTTTTGGCTGCCGTGGTGGCCCTCATTATTCTCGTCTCTGTTGTTGGTAAGTCGACAATGTGCAGACCGAAGTGGCAACAAATGCTGATAGGACTTCTACAGCTGCCGTGGAAAATAAGAAGAAGAACCACTAGCCAACGAGTTTAACCTTAGCTCTGCATCAACCAACGTTTCATACCCCACGGCGACAGACTGCTTGATGGTTTTCACGTCGCTTGACAAATGTGCAACTGGTCATGGATTTTTCAGCTTCAGGGTATGCGAATGGAGTTTGAGGTGTTGCGCAGTAGTCGGCCCTGGTTCTGCTGTAATACTAGGCTCGAGGATGCTGTGTGGACTTTTAACAGCGGATGAAGAGGCGGAGATACTTGGTTGAGCTTTTCACATGCATGTTATGGTTTTTTCGTGCTCTTGATGTCCAATTCTGCAGGCCTTTGACTACATTGTTTTGCCCTCCTGCTGCATTTGTGCCAGCATGTGACCTTGCTAACACAACGCAAAGCATCCGGTTAACAATAAAGGTCGATCGGTAGGCAGGGTTCCAGTGGAGAGGCACAAACTTACCTAGAGAAGACGTCAAGGTCGAAGAGCAGCCATTCACAAATTAAGCCAATCCACCACGAACACCAGGGGTTGCATATCAAATCATTCTCATGCATTCAGCCCAACTAACTTGATCTCCATCATTCTGTTTTACACCCCCTCTATTATGCCACTGGGATTACCCTGGGGAACATAGTCCTACTCTTCCAGACCTCAACCTCACAGCTAGAGCTTCCGCCAGTCAGATATTCGCAGCCCTCACAGTACGCCTATCAAAGCTGTAGAACGCGACAGCTCGTGTTCGAATAGTTCTTCCACGGTCATAGCAGTGTTGATGGAGGCCAATCAAAGTAGTCTTAGGGGCTTAATGGTATTCTCGGAAACATGTACCTTTGCTACGTAGGTAGCTGCTGCGTAGATTCCATCACCTTAACTCGATGCCCCCTCGCGCCATCATATACATTGAGCGCCTTCATGAAGTCAGAATTATGCTTTTAGCTTGCCAGGCTGTACTAGGTGGACTTAGAATACACTGCCCCACAAGGTAAGACTAGTCAAGCATATGTAAGTTGCATTTCATCTTAGAGAATGTGCAAAACATACCCCCGTTGCCTGAACAGTTCTGCCTTCGCTTTAAATGGTAAGATTCTAACATTGCGTGCAATGCCCCAAAGTCATCTCCTTGCCACCGTTACAAATGAAGGTCGTCAAGCAGGACAGGGTTGCGGGAGACGATGTTGAGCAAGCCTTTTGTGACATACACAATCAGCCTGAGGATCTACGCAAGCAAATGATCGAAATTGCACAATACATGCGCCCAAGAGAAGGTGCTCGAGATTGGGCCAAAAGTCTGCGCCTCTTGGTTCAATACCAGACAGAGGAGACACAGGCACGGCGCTCCAATCTCCTAGAGAAAGGTCACCAAAGCCATCGGTTTGACCCCCAAAAAGCAGACTGTGCATGCAAGAATCTGCCACCATTTGCGAGTAACAATTCGCTGTCTCTGAGATTAGGAGGACGAAACGATTACCCAGACTGCGTCCACTACGTAGCAGTCTCTTACTGCTGGCAGCGTAACGACGAGACGCAGCCTCCGCCTCCAACTCGTCTGCATGCAGAACGATTGGTTAATGGTTGCGATATTAGATCCCTCCGTACACCATCTAGCGTACTTGACCGAGCAATCTCATATGCAGTCAATCATGATATACGCGCAATCTGGATAGATCAAGAATGCATTGATCAATCCGATGCAGAAGACAAACAAGTTGGTATTCAAGCCATGGATTTGGTCTACCAGCGGTCCAGTCACCCACTCGGCATACTGGATACTTACATTGAGACACAAGTCCAAATGGATGCCTTCGCTGCCATGGTCAAGGGCACGTCCTGCGAGCCCGACCAGCTAGAGGGTATGGACGAGGTTCTCGAGATGCTAACAGACGATCAATGGTTTTACAGAGCCTGGACACTACAGGAATCCACTTCAGCAGAAATGAGTATGGTTCTTCTTATAGGCTGCGATTACCAACTTGACACACCAGCCTTCTTTGGGACTATACCTGGAGAAATACAAATTCCTATCGAGGATTTCCAGGACGCACTTCTCAGTGTCCGCTGCGTGATCGAAGAGTTGCTAGCCTCTTCCGAAGTGGACAAGGGTACAGCAATCAATGCTTCGAACAACGCGGATGTGTTATGGAATCTGATGCCGATCATATATTCGGGCTGGCCAAACACTGTTCATCGCCGTCAAGCTTGCAATGCTGCGCAGGCTGCTACATTTCTTGAAAACCGAGAGAACTCGGTCTTCTCCGATCGACTTGCTATACTAGCAAACTTGTGTAATTACGAAAAGAGAATCGACACTATGGTGATGGAGACAGGTAATTATGGCCTTTCTACTTGTGCGTTGACACTTGCAACTCTTAATGGAGACACTTCTTTGCTCGGTGGCTACAATGGTACGTACCGAAGTACATACCATTTTGAAGAGTTCGACCCCTTGCTATCGTTTGCGAATGATCATCGGAACAATGGAGACAGCTACTACACTTGCACTTCTCCTTCAACTTCGTATGGTTTCTCATGGGGTCCGGATTCGATGGGATGTTTGAAAAACATAGAGTATCTGGAGGAGAATACTAGAGGCTTCCGGGTGAGACCAGCAGCTCTATCCCAAGATGGTCTGGCACTGGACGGTGTTTTATGGCAAACGTCTCATTGGGTTCCTTTACCTGATCTGCAACAGCAGTTTGCTTCAAGATTTCAGCAGGAGGTCCGAAAGCAAGAGATTGGAGCACAGAACAGGACTCCAGACTTTGAATACTCGGAATGGCACTCTTCACATAGCTCTGCTAATGATCTAGTTCGAGAATTTATATGGTCGCTATTGTTACACCTAGTGGACGAAAAATTACTGGAGCTCGCGCAAACTCTATGGAATCACTTCCAGCCGATAGGTACAGACAACGGATCACCATCCACGTACGCACCATATGGGCACTCACTTGCCACAATCTTCCGACTTCCCGGCGGTTCATGGATTCCACTCCAAGCGTCTCTAGCGGTCAGCAAGGCGTACATTCGCGAGAGTCTCCGAACAAATCCAGTCTTCGTCGGAAAAGCATCAGTCACTCGGTTTCTGATAGAGGAAGTCTGTAACAGTGGAGGGCTACTGTGTGGTAGTCCGATTGACTGCTTCACGGACCAAGAGCCCTATGTGGTGTTCGATTCTTGCAAAGAAGGCGATCTTGTGTTCACTCCCTCCACTGAGCTAGGTGACATGACAGCCATAACACCAGAATACCGAAACGAGGCGCTCTCATGGAAAGTCATTCGTACCGGGAGCACATCAGGGCAAGATGAAATCTTGCACTGTTCGAGTAGAAAGCTTGGGCTCTGGCGTGTAGACGGCCTGCCGACTAAAACTTACGTTCTTGATTGACTGTGTCAGCATAATCCTCAGCCTCTGATGCACCCAGATCACCTTTTCAGATTTCCTATGCTAATGTAAAGTTCCTTTACAAGGCTCGGAAATCTCGGTTACCAGACCAACCTTTTAGTCATGCGGTTGCTCAAATATAGCGGCCGAGTCTTGGAATGCTATACATACCTAAAAAAGGCCCTTACCAAGCGTGTTCTTGTACTAGTCAAATCAGTCAATCAGGATAAATATCAGGACTATCAGCCAAGTTCTGGACTTTGGAAGCTAGCATGTCTACGCATCCCCAAATGATTCGGGATCTACAGTACTCCTGTCTTAACTTCCTCCACGACTGTCCCAACACAACTGTCGGCTATCGAACCTGATGATCCAGGCTCTATCTCGACAGACGTATGCGAAAGATAAACATGTCGCAAGCACACTTCCAAAACCACCGCAACCTTTCCATCGATACACTCCACCCTACCCTACCCTTCCCCATCCCCCACCACCCACCTCTTTTCCCCTTTCTAGCCTTTCCACCCTTGCCCTTTCCATTATCCCCTTTCGCAGCCCACCCTCTCCCACTTTTCCTTTTTCCCATTCCGCTTTCCCCTTGCCCTACAAACCCCCACTCGCACTGAAACCAGGGGCTGAGGCGGGAGATGGGGAAGATTGGGGTTAGCTTTTTTTCTCGAGATCCGGGGGATTCACATGGTAGGGAAGGTGGTGGATACTTGACCGGTGGGTGGTTGGGTGGAGAAGAGGGGGGATGGGATGTGCATAGTGGTGTTTTTGGTATGGGGTTTGTCAGGGGTTTCGGTTGGTGGTATGGTGGGGGTTTAGATGGGTTCGAGCGGTATATCTGGTGTTTGTTTTGGTCGTGCGCCGGTATGGTGTTGTCATCACATCGAAACGTAGCAAAAACTTTGAATATATAATTTTTAATCCTATATTTCCCTACGAAATATCCATTCTATGTACACCCTAATAGACCTTATACGCACCTAATATCCCAACCCACCAAACCTACCCCTCCACCAACTTCAATAACCCCTCGAGATTAATACTCTTGGGCCGCTCAATCGGCAGCCCCAGCGCGCGATCCCAAATCAACTGCGCCAGCGGCCCCAACCCCCGACTAACCCCAAACGTTGCCGTGTAGTAGAGCGTCTCATGGAACCCATAATGATGGAACAGCACCCCCGACGACGAATCGACATTTGGATACGGGTTCTTGGTTTTGCCATGCTCCTTGAGCACCTGAGGCGCGATTTCGGAATTGCGCTTCACGAGCTCGAAGACGGGGTCGCTTGCAATTTCTGGTCTGGCAGAGGCAAAGTCCATGAGGGCTTTGAAGCGGGGGTCTGGTTTGCGGAGGACGGCGTGGCCGTAGCCGGGGACGACTTGGCCGGATTTGAGGGTGCTCCAGAGGTAGTCTTTAATGGAGGTGTCGGTGAAGGAGGTGCCGATGTGGGATTGCATTTTTAGAATCCAGCGGAGTACTTCTTGTGCGGCGAGGCTAGGGAAACGGAGGCGATTAGTAAGACTGGGGGAGATAGGGTGGGCTTGGACTTACCCGTGTAGGGGACCAGCGAGACCTTGGAGGCCAGCGCTGTAGCTTAAGAAGGGGTCACTAAGCGCGCTTCCGACGAGATGTGTTGCGTGGGCTGAGACGTTACCGCCTTCGTGGTCACCGTGCAGTGCTAGGTATAGCCGGAGGAGGTCCTGGAAGTTTTCGTTTTCTTTCCCAGCTTTGCCCAGCATAGCTGCGAAGTTGTAGGACCAGTCTTGTTCGAGATCTACCTGTGCCGGCAAAGACCCGCCGCCTCTGTATGAGTTTTGGTAGATCTTGGCGGCGATGGTTGGGAGTTTGGCGAGTAAAGAAATACTGTCATCAAATGTTGGTTCCCAGTATTCTGCTTTATTGACCCCCTTCTCGTATGCTTTGGCAAAGACTGAACCATGATTTAGCGCTGAGACAGCACAGGAAAACTGTGTCATTGGGTGCAGGTCCTTGGGAAAATTGTCAAGCATTGACTCCACGAAGTTGGGAAGAGCCGATTTTTCGGCCAATTCTCGAGAGAAGACCCGGACTTGTGATGTTGAAGGCACTTGACCCGTCAGTAACAGCCAAAACATGGCTTCAGGCAGCATTTCTGTCCCCGATGTTCCCTTGGGGAGCACCTTTTGGCAGTCCTCTATGGTCTTGCCATGAAACCTGATCCCTTCATCGGCGTCGAGGACTGAACCTTCCCATACCATTGCTTTCAGGCCTCTGCCAGCTTCGTCAAACCTATCTCCGTGGTTTAAACGGTCGTGAAGCGTACCTCATGCCGCCAATAGTATTTTCGATCTTTACTTCTCCAATGACTTTATCCCCATGACTCTTTACTTTCTTAAGTAGCTCTCTTTTTGCCGGTATTATTTCTCTCAGGGTGGCCTTGAGATCTGGTTCTGATCCCGAAGAATACGTTCTTGTGGGAATAGAGATCCATGGTCCTACGATTGGCTGGGCACGCAACCGTTAAATACTGTATCCTCATCAATGGGTAAGAAGAGCACCTTCAGAGTGTGTACAGCCGTTGAGGCTGCTCTGGTCCTCAAAAACATCGTTGCCGTACCTTTCCTGTCCGCAGGGTTAAGGGTTGAAGAGGAGGGGTCGATGGATAATAGGAAGCTCACAAAACAATTGAATGGGAGTTGTATTGTCTAACCAGCCCGGTGGAGAATGTGACAGCTGAACAGCAAATGAGCTAATTTCTTGAACTTCTCACGGTCGCCATACCAAAGTCTTGAACTCTGGAATCTTTTACTCCGCAGGGGAAAGCCGAGGTTTCTCCGGGTTCCGCTCTCGCAATGACGTATTTCCATCGGCCGACAGGAAACGGACATGGCACTCTCAATAAGGTAGATATATGTTTACAAAGTGCCTTATTGGCAGTCACCCACAGCACAGCCCACACCTAGGCCCATGCCACATTGCCTGCTCGTTCCACGGAAGGTCCATTGTTTGGTGCTTCCAGGACATAGGATCGACGAGCTGGAACTGTTCAATCGAAGCGAGGTGGGTTTTCCTGGAATTTTATTTCTCGTGATTTCTGCAGCAGCCCAATGGTCTAATATTGAATTCTCAGTAGTTGATCTCTTTTATACCTCCTATACCCATACCACCATGCTGCGGAACGCTGCCAGAACGTTAGAAAGACGATCCGCATTGAAATGCTCGCGAGTTGGCGTTTCCCTCAGGCCCAGCTTTATTACAGGAAATATGCCGAGTCACTCTACTAACGTTAGGCGCTCGGGATCGTATGCCCTACCAGCTGATTCGTATCAATTGCTCGCCACAGAAGAGAAAACAGGTTCGGCAGAGGACGCACTGTTCGAAAAAGAAATAGAAGATGTGAAGCAGTGGTGGACCACCGAGAGATACATTGGGATCAGAAGGCCATATTCGGCGGAAGACGTGGTCAGCAAAAGAGGGACACTTCAACAGTCATATCCAAGCTCCTTGATGGCAAGGAAGCTATTCCATTTATTTCGGGATAAAGCAGCCGCAAGAGAGCCAGTACATACCAGTGCGTCATCTTCTCGAACTATCGGTGGTTCAAGAACTGACGGCTGAACAATTATCAGTGGGGGCTATTGATCCTGTTCAGATGACCCAACAAGCTGCAAACCAGGAAGTTCTGTACATCTCTGGCTGGGCTTGCTCTTCGGTTCTAACAAGTACGAACGAGGTGTCGCCTGATTTTGGTGATTACCCCTACAACACTGTGCCAAACCAAGTACAGCGGCTATTCAAAGCCCAACAACTACACGACAGGAAACATTGGGATGCTCGGAGGAAGATGACCGCGAATCAGAGAATGCAAACACCATACATAGATTATATGAGGCCGATTATTGCAGATGGTGATACAGGGTGAGCTATTCAAAGTATTTACCAATTACCAAAGGCTGATGGAGAAAAGCCATGGGGGACTGACAGCAGTAATGAAGCTCGCGAAATTGTTCGCTGAAAACGGCGCTGCCGCTGTGCACTTTGAAGATCAACTGCATGGCGGTAAGAAATGCGGTCATCTGGCGGGCAAAGTCCTTGTACCCATGGGAGAACATATCAATCGATTGGTAGCCACGAGGTTCCAATGGGACCTGATGGGCTGTGAAAACCTTGTAATAGCTAGGACCGACTCGGAATCTGGAAAGCTCCTTAGCAGTGCAATCGATGTACGAGATCATGAATTCATCCTTGGCGTAACTGAAGACTCTGAGCCTTTGGCTCAGACCCTGCAAGCAATGGAGCTAGAAGGCGCAACAGGAGAAGATATCGACAGATATGAAGCAGATTGGGTAAAGAAGCACAAACTTATGACATTCGACGAAGGTAGGCCCAAATTCTTCGCCACGTAAGGTAGGCAGAGAGACTAACTGTCACTCGATCTTCCTTAGCCGTCGTTCAGCAGCTCCAAACTGAGGGTGCAGATGCCAGCAATATTGAAGCGTATACTTCCCGGGTCAAGAAAGATCGAAACCTCCCCCTCTCCAGACGGCGTACTCTTGCAGCCCAGTATACTAAATCGCCAGTCTTCTTTTCGTGGGACATTCCAAGGACTCGAGAAGGGTTCTACCATTATAAAGCAGGATTGCCAGCCGCGACCAAGAGAGCCATCGAATTTGCTCCATTTGCTGATCTGCTCTGGCTTGAAACCGCCGATCCAAGTGTAGAGAAAGCGGGTGGATTTGCTGGAGAAATCAGAGCAGCTTTCCCCGGCAAGCACTTGGTGTATAATCTCAGCCCGTCATTTAACTGGATGGGCCAAGGTTTTGATGAACAGTCTCTAAAGTCTTTCATATGGGACCTCGCAAAACATGGGTAGGTTCCCAATCAAAAAATTGGCGCTGTTGCTGAATATATGTATAGCTTTGTACTGCAACTGATCTCTCTTGCTGGCCTCCATTCGACGGCGGTGACAACAGCGGAGCTATCCAAACAGTTCAAGGAAGATGGCATGCTGGCCTATGTGAATCTCATTCAGAGGCGTGAAAAGGAGTTAGGTGTAGATGTATTGATGCATCAGAAATGGAGTGGTGCCGCATATGTTGATGGTATCCTGGGTGCAATCCAAAGCGGTAGTAGTTCGAGCAGGAGTATGGGGGAGGGTAATACAGAAAATGGTAAGTGGCTTCCTAGAGGTCAGCAGTTCAAATTCAGTATGGTTAGCTGATCGGCTCGGGTGCGAAAGGATTTTGAACGATTGCTGGAAACAAGCACTTAGGCCTTACTGTCCGAGTTATGCGCGAAGCTGATGTTGCCGAAAGTGTGTTCTTCCTAGATATCCAGCCCTGATGTCAACGGATAGAACATAGGGTATCGATTCGCAACAGCACACATCATGTATGTTTGAGTCTAACCAACGATCTTCGATAACTAGTCTTACTGCAATATCGCTTCCCTGCCCTCCGACTAAGCTCATTACAGAACGTCTGAAGCCACAGCAACCACCTCTACCTCTGGCCCCTCCGCAGGAGACAATGAGCATTATGACGAGAGTGAAAATCAACCACACGATATGGACGATCGGTCTAATATCGAGGCCCACCAGAGGCAGCTGGAAACTACTACACCGAGAGAACCAAACAGCGACGGCTCCATCAGACTGTCTCGTTTGAAGGTGCGCAAACTGACCTCCTTTAACAATCTAGCTTAGGAGCAGAAGAAAAAAGCTAAGCCGAAGGAGGCGGAAGAAAAAGCGAGGGAGGCGGAGTAGGAAGCGGCAGAGGAGAAAACCGTGGAAGGGGAAAACCAAGAACCCAATTCAGCAGAGGCCTGAAGTTGTTCGTACCGGCGGTTCACTCCTTGAGTTTTCATCAATCGTTACATTTCTTTGCTGTCTTTCGCGGGCTGCAATCGAGTAGTATCCAAGAAGACAGCGTGGCTGGAAAACGAGATATCACGATCGTGAGGGAAAACAAGAGTGCTTCCCTTCTCATACTACCAAACTACCAAACCCTAATAGCAAGGTGCATCTTTTAAATTTGATACACCACAAAGACAGGGGCGTGATCTAAGATCAAAATAATTGGGTCATGATATGTAGTACGGATACTGTTGTACCAATCATCCTGTACTCTGTGCCCTAAATTATGGCCATGCAGACCTGCGGAGTAAAACACTAGCACGACTAGGTACTTTTAGCTTATCTTAGCGTCGGATCAATTGCTGACGGCACCGAAGCTGAAATTTCTATCTAAAATCGGATAGAATAATGAATAACAATCCCACCCCTCTCACCGTTTCGCTTTTTCTCGAACATCCACATGTGAGGGTCGCTGGTCTTCCCTCTTTCTGTCACATCTCCACTCCTCTACCAGCCTTCTATTTGGAGCCTGTACTTGTCTTTGTTCTAGTACTCCACTCCGCCTTCCATTCACTGCGCACTAGGAACGACTGTCGGCAATCCTACAATTTTCGCAGTTATTCACAAAAGCAACCCATCACCTTGAACCACACCCAAGATACACAGGGTAGAGAATGCCACACCAAGTATCTCCTCCCGTCGTACACGCCATGATCTCCAAATCCTCGACACCCTCGGGGGTGCCGCCCACCCCAGAGGAGATCTCATCCTTTCTCGATACTGTCTTCAAGGCGCAAACCTCCCAAGCCTCTCTCGATGCAGCGTATGCTCTCACAAATCTCCTAATCAATTCGGTTGGTTTCCGCGGCTTTCGTGCATACGGCGTATTAGATGAGGTTAGGAAAGCTGCAGCAGACAAGAAAGATGGCTCAAGACGTGAAAGTGCCATGATCCTGTTGGGTGCGCTCTTCGAAAGATTCCCTGCGACACAACGGATAAGTGAAGTCACGTTTCTTGTACAAGATGGAGGGATCGTTTCGTCGGCACTGGATGCCCTCGCGGACAAGGGAGCTGTGGTTCGCGAGTCCGCGCAGTATGCCTTAGATGCCCTGTTCGCCAATCTCTCGCCCGAGAGCATGGTAGTAGGACTACTTCCAGCGCTCTCAAAATATCTTGGAAAGAGATCTGGCAAGTGGCAAGGCGCTGTTGGTGCCTATGAACTAATTGGGCGAATGGCTGACAAGGGCAAAATGGGTACGGGCAGCAAGGAGGAAGAGAGTATCAAAGACGTCCTCAGAGAATCAATGGGCAAGAAACTCGCTGGTCTGATACCGACTGTCGAGGCGGGCATGCATGATCTCAAGGCCGAAGTATGTGTCGGCCCCAGGTTTGGTTCGCTCTTTGTATACTGATGATTGCTGTAGGTCGAAAAGCAAGCGCTGAAAACGATAACCTCATTGACGACACTGCTCTCTAACGACGATGTCGCCCCTCGAATACCGCTTTTGATCAAGACTATGCAAAACCCATCGACCGAGACACTACAGAAAGCCATCCATGCCTTGTCGCAAACCACTTTTGTTGCAATTGTCACGTCTCCCGTCCTCGCTCTACTTACGCCTCTTCTAGAACGGTCTTTGAACACACCAACCACTCCTCAAGAAGTCCTGCGACAGACTGTAGTAGTGGTGGAAAATCTAACAAAACTTGTCCATGACCCAGTTGAAGCGAGAACATTCCTACCGAAATTATTACCTGGTGTACAAGGCGTTAAGGAGAGGGCATCGCTTCCCGAGGTCCGAGAACTTGCTGCTAGATCTCTGAGTATTATTAAGAAGGCGATGGGAGACGACGACGGTAGTATCACCAAGGGACAGATCGCTCCGACGACTTCCGAGAATGTACTTGCAGTCTTAGAGAAAGAGGTCAAGGCACACGGCGGCCTCGTAGGCTTCCCAGGTGATCTTGATCTATGGGTCCTTACAAAACAATACATCGCAGAAATGGTGGTACAGGATGTAACCCTTCGTCAGGTGTCGCGCATCGGCCTCTCAAGTGGTCCGTATTTGAAGCACCTACTCAACGATAACCAGTCGGATGTAGTGGCCGAAGCTCTGCAAAAGCATTTCGTCGAAGAGGATCACCGCAAGTTTGGCCAACCCATCAAGCCTGCTTCTGGTGAGATTGAAATTGTTAACACCGATTTCTCACTAGCTTACGGCGGGATGCTATTGCTATCACACACCAACATCACACTACATAAAGGTCATCGATATGGTCTTTGTGGGCGTAATGGTGCTGGGAAATCTACTTTGATGCGGAGTATTGCTAATGGCAAGCTTGAAGGCTTTCCAAGCAAAGAGCAGTTGAGGACTTGCTTTGTCGAACATAATCAAGGCGAGGATGCTGACTTGAGTATTCTCGAATTTATGGTCAAAGACCCAGAGCTGGCGGCCGAGGGAAGAGACAGAATCTCTGCGGTTTTGGCAGAAGTCGGTCTCACCGCTGGTCCCAACGGTCGCCAACAAGACAAGGTCGGGTCGTTATCTGGAGGATGGAAAATGAAGCTCGCACTCGCTCGTGCTATGTTGATGCGTGCGGATGTACTCTTATTGGACGAACCGACGAATCATCTGGATGTCGGTAACGTCAAGTGGTTGGAAGAGTACCTTGAGAGCCACACTGAGATCACGAGTTTGATTGTCAGTCACGACTCGGGGTTCTTGGACAACGTGTGCACAGACATCTATCATTACGAAGGAAAGAAGCTGGTTTGCTACCCTGGAAACCTTGCCGCATTTGTGCGAGTCAAGCCGGAAGCCAAAAGCTATTATACGCTCTCAGCGTCCCAAGTGAAATTCAAGTTTCCTTCCCCTGGCCTATTGACTGGGGTCAAATCCAACACCAAAGCGATTATTCGAATGTCCAACTGCACTTATACATACCCTAGCGCATCGAAGCCCTCGCTTCAAGACGTCACATGCGCTCTGACTTTGTCCTCTCGAACGGCTATCATTGGTGCCAACGGTGCCGGCAAGTCTACTCTGATAAAATTACTGACTGGGGAGACTATCCCTCAACAAGGTCGTGTTGAGAAGCACCCTAATCTACGTATTGGTTATATCAAGCAACACGCTCTTGAACACGTCGAAATGCATATGGAGAAGACGCCCAATCAGTATCTGCAATGGCGCTACGCAAACGGAGACGATCGCGAGGTCTTGATGAAGCAGACTCGAGTTCTTACGCCAGAAGATCAAGCACAGATGAACAAACTTGTCGAGTTACCCGGTATGACTGGTCGACGGATAGAGAATTTAATGGGAAGGCAGAAGTACAAGAAATCCTTCCAATACGAGGTGAAGTGGGTTGGCATGCTGCCAAAGCACAACTCCCAGGTTTCTCGCGAGACTCTGCTTGAGTTGGGGTTCGACAAGCTTGTGCAGGAATTTGACGACCATGAAGCCTCGAGAGAAGGACTCGGATTCCGTACCCTGGAGCCTAAGGTTATATCGAAACACTTTGAAGACATCGGACTCGACCCGGAAATCGCCGATCACAATGAAATCTCCGGTCTCTCTGGCGGTCAAAAGGTCAAGGTGGTGCTTGCAGGTGCCATGTGGAACAACCCTCATCTGCTCGTCCTTGACGAACCGACCAATTATTTGGATCGGGACTCGCTCGGTGGTCTCGCTGTTGCTATTCGCGACTACAGGGGCGGCGTGGTGATGATTTCCCACAACGAAGAATTCGTCGGCGCCCTCTGCCCCGAACAATGGCACGTTGCCGACGGCCGTGTGACGCACAAGGGACATTTGGCCGTCTCAATGGATCGCTTCGAAGACAGCCGGCCTGGCAGCAGCGCGGCAAGCAGTAATGTCTCGAGCGCTTCGGCGTCAGCGGTCAACTCTGGTGCAGAGGATGGTGGGGATATGAAGTTTAAATCGAAAAAGAAGAAGAAGATGACGAGGGCTCAGCTGAAGGATAGAGAAGTTCGAAGGCGGTTGAGGCATATTGAATGGTACGTTCCGATTCCCCCATGGTCTCCACTTCCTGTTCACTAACGTTTCATGCAGGCTCAACAGCCCCAAGGGTACTCCCCACCCTCCAGACAGTGATGATGATGCATAGGAACCGGGACGGGAAAAGCGTTTTGCTATTCAGTCGGGATCTGTAATGGAGTTTTCTAGAGGGCAATTGTGCGGCTTTTTGCCGCCAGATACCTGGGACCTGCGACATGACGGAAGCTCACACGATAGAGGCGTTTTGTATGTTAAGCATGAGTGGCCTCTAATGATGATGCCTAAGGCCTCATGATATTGTAGGGGGAACAACCCGGATCAGTAATCTTTATTCCTGTTTGGATCATCATCCCACCAGCAGTTGATTGACACAAGGAACGGAGCAACAATATTGGGGCGTCGTAACGTAGTCGGTCGAGGCCCCCGCATGTCAGCCCACCAAAACATGGAATGCAAAAGTCACCATCACCCAAACATGATGCAGCATGCAGATCTCTAAGATTCCTAATGTTTTTTTAGGTAGACATGATCTATGTATGTACTCCGTACTCCGTATACGTTAGGTTGAGCAAGCGACAGACAGTTCGGCAAAGAATGATTTCACAACAAAACAAAAAGGAAACCTTGCGCAAGCGAGGGCCGGGTCTTCGTACTTACTGTAGAATATGTACTGTAGATTGCTAGTAGTGTGTGAGTTGTGACCGGAGCGTTGGTGAAGGTTGGCCTACATATCAATATTGGCCTACTGTAATATAGCAGCCACTACAATACTTCCTTTACCTCGATAGGCTAACTGCGGGGCAATGGCATAGAGCGAAACCGCACTGTCGGGTTTTCAATGGCCTGGACCCGGTTATAAGACGTGCAATCGACGCATGGTCAGCATCTTGCATAGGTAAGGTAGCTGATGAAGTGAGATCTGATAATTGTCTATTCCGGTAAAGGCGTGTCTTCTACAGTACGAAGCTATCTACCGTTTTGTGCCGCAATGAGCGCTAGCCCCAACTAGGTTAGCGGGCAGTGTAATGGCACTGCAACTACTATGTTCCTAATTAGGAATTATGTTCCCAATTGGACGACTACTCCTCCTGCTTCCATTATTACTCCTCCTGCTCCTACTATTGCTTCTACTGCAGCTCCTATTGCTTCAACAGTAGCCTTTCCTCTATTCCAATTGCGTATGAAAATAAGTAGCCCATGGTCATGGTACGCCTGAAGTGGTCGATACTCTAACCGATAAGCCCTAAGAGATAAGAAGACCCGAAGTTCCGTATGTTGCTATCGGTTGTCTATGAATCTATGATATGAGACCATCGTGCTTCAATCAGTATCAGTGAAGCTTCGACATCCCCAAATTCCCTAATTGTACATATATTTCAATTCTGTCGCCAAAGTCCTGCGCCACCCTGATATTCACTCCCGAGTGGGTTCGGTCCTCATGTGATCCGTTCCATGCATGGGGGGACAAAACACCGCACCTACACCTTGCCAACAACATCCACCCATTCCAACCCGTCAATCGCAAACATGATGGATGAGAAGAACGACTTTGAAAGTGCCCGCGCGCTGTCCCACGACAACATGGCTGATCTCAAATCCCTTGATTCCGATGCCTTCAAACTAGCCGAAATGGGTTATACCCAGGACATGAAACGGAATTACTCCGTCCTGTCAGTCTTGGGGGTTGGCTTTTCTCTCACCAACTCATGGTTTGGAATCTCTGCGGCCCTGATCACTGGCATCAACTCTGGTGGTCCTGTGTGCATCGTCTATGGCCTCATCCTCATCGCCTTGATATCAACTTGTGTTGGCATCTCGCTGTCTGAATTGGCCAGTGCTTACCCGAATGCTGGCGGACAGTACTTCTGGGCCAATGAATTAGCTCCTAAGAGATATGCCAATTTTGTGTCTTATTTGACTGGCTGGTTCGCTTGGGCAGGGAGTATCTTTACCTCCGCAAGTGTCGCTTTGGCAGTCGGGAGTGCTGGGGTTGGATGCTGGGCGTTGTCTCATCCAGACTTGCAAGTACCTCCCGAGTTCTATGCGTTTTCCTTCTAATATCAGCAGCACCATCCATCCGTGGAATGTCTTTGTTAGCTATCAAGTTGTCAATGTCTTCTCATTCCTCTTCAACTGCTACGGGAAATCCCTACCAGCGATCGGCGCCGCGTCCCTCTACACCTCACTCATCTCGTTTCTTGTTATCCTGATCGTCGTCCCTGCCAAAGCCCCTACACACCAACAAGCCAAATTCGTGTTTGCGAATTTTGTCAATGGAACAGGGTGGAATCAAAATGGTATTGGTGAGAATGCCCATGTACTCTCTATCGATACTTCCCGGTTGACAACTTCCAAGCTTTTATCGTGGGCTTAATCAACTCAAACTACGCCTTTGCCTGCCTTGACTGTGCCACCCATCTCGCCGAAGAAGTCCATCGCCCTGAAAAGATGATCCCCATCGCCATCATGGGAACCGTAGCCATTGGCTTCGTGACATCCTGGTTTTACTCCATTGCCATGTTCTTCAGCATGCAGGACCTCAACGGCCTCTTCAAAGATACGACCGGCGTACCCATTCTCACTCTCTTCTATCAAGCCTTGGGTGCCAAAGCTGGTGCTATTGTTTTAGAAAGTCTGATCATGGCCACTGGAGTTACCTGCCTGATTGCCAGTCATACTTGGCAGAGCCGGCTGTGCTGGAGTTTTGCGAGGGACAAGGGAGTGCCGTTTTCGAGATATCTGAGCCATGTCAGTCCGCGCTTGGATGTACCGTTGAGGGCGCATTTCGTGAGCTGTGTGATTGTAGCGGTTCTGGGGTGCTTGTATCTGGGTTCGACTGTTGCTTTTTACAGGTGAGCAATCTCCTTGATTTAGGATATTTATGTGCATCTGGAGACGGGACCTGGGGACACCTGCCATCCAGGATATTTCTTTCCTGTCCGACCACAACCTCCGCATCAAGCCGTTGGCAATTGACCGTACACCCGGCCTTGCTCTCATACTCTTGAGATCACCACCGGCAGCAGTATCTTTCGCATCTCTTCCAAGCCGAATTCCAATCGCTCCATTTTGGCAGTCCCGCAGGCTGGAGAATCTCTGGTGGCGGGTCCTGATAATGCTCCAACGTGCAATACCCGCGTTGTAGTATCTAGGTTAACCCGAGTGCTAAAGCTTGAGTTTCCAACCCACCACCACCCCTGCCTAATCATCTGCTTGACTAAGCCTTCGTTTAGCGGGTCTTCCAAGTTCTCCCAAGTCGCGCTTCCATCCGACCTTGAAACAAGAATTTTTCTTTCATCGACCATAAGTAGCAACGTCTAACACTGCTCCTCCATTCTAGCATGGTTACCGCCTGCATCGTCCTCCTCTACCTCTCCTACTCCATCCCCGTCCTCTGCCTCCTTCTCCGCGGCCGCAACAACATCCTCCACGGGCCGTTCTGGATGGGCTCTCTGGGCCTCTTCTCCAACATCGTCCTGCTCGCTTGGACGGGTTTTACGCTTATTATGTACTCGTTCCCGCCGGTTATGCCTGTCAAGGCTGGTAGTGAGCTTTCCCCTTTTATAGTTTTCATGTTGTGAGGGTGGCAAGGGAAGTAGCTGATGGAGATGTGGATAGATATGAACTACGTCTGCGCCGTCTACGGCGTCGTCGTCTTCATCGTCGTCGTTGACTGGACGACCAGGGGCCGCTATCATTTCCGCGGGCAGGCGACAAGGCACGAACAAGCGGCTGGTTTGAACGTGGACCATGTCGTCAGCTAGTCCAACGCTGAGGATCCTTGAATCCCTTGAGCGAGAGTTTCTACACTGCTGGAAATGGGAAGACCCATGAGCCAGCATACTCGTAGTTTGACAGCCATATCCAATGTCAGGCAGAGCGCGCCTCTATCTGTACAACTACTAGATCTCACCAACCAAAGCTAGAGCTAGCACTACCAGCATGGCAATCCTCCTTTTTCCATGACATCACAGTTTTCGCTACCAAAGACTAGGGGCATGAGGGTTTATCCTGGAGCTGAAATCCATAGAACCGGAACCAAGCTGTATCATCTCCAAAATAACTATTCCCTCCCATCCCACGCCCCCTTACACAACCCCCTTAAACCCATCCATAAACAAATCACCCCAACCAAATCCACTCCCCACACACACTCAACATCCCGCATCCTGTCTGTTCATCTCCCTTGCCTTTCACCACACCACACCGCATCGCACCACACCACACCGCACCACACCACGCCACACCACCCCCTTAAACGCATCCATAAACAAATCACCCCACCCATCCCTTTCCTTTCACAACCAAATCCACTCCCCACACACTCAACATTTTGCATTCTCTCTGTTCACCTCTCTTGCCTTTCATTGCATCACACCACACCACACCACAATTCCACCCTCTTAAACCCATCCATAAACAAAACATCCCATCCATCCCTCCCCCAATCAAATACACTCCCCACATCCTCAACATTCCGCATCCTGTCTGTTCATCTTCGTTGCCTTTCATCACACCGCACCACATCACACCACATCACATCATCTCATCTTCTTAAATTCATTCATAAACAAATCATCTCACTCATCCCTTTCCTTCCACAATCAAATTCACTCCTCACATCCTCAACATCCCGCATTCTGTCTGTTCATCTTTGTTGCCTTTCATTACATCACATCACATCACATCATTTCACCTTCTTAAACGCATTCATAAACAAAACATCCCACCCATCCCTTCCCTCCCACAACCAAATGCACTCCCCACACCCTCAACATTTCACATTCTGTCTGTTTCCCTCTCTTGCCTTTCATCGCACCGCACCACCTCCCCCCTCCTTAAACCCATCCATAAACAAACCACCCCACCCATCCCTCACCCAACCAAATCCACCTCCCACAACCAAATCCACTCCCCACACACCCTCAACATCCCGCATCCTGTCTGTTCATCTTCTTTGCCTTTCACCACACCACACCACATCACACCACACCACCTCCCCCCTCCTTAAACCCATCCATAAACAAACCACCCCATCCCACCCATCCCTTCCACAATCAAATTCACTCCCCACATTCTCAACATCTCGCATTCTGTCTGTTCACCTCTCTTGCCTTTCATCGCATCGCATCACACCATACCACTACATCAATTCATATCACACAACCACTACCCTCAATTTTCCATCAAGCTTCAAATCCAATTAAACCCAATTCAATTCTTATTATATATAAGATTCCATGACCCCTTTTTTCTCTTCTCTTTTTTCTCTTTCCTTCTTTCCTTCTTCCTTCTTCCTTCTTCCTCCTTCTCTTCTCTTCTCTCTTCTTGTTCAGAGTTAGGATAAAACGACATTTCCACCAACCCAACCCAAATCAAATCAAAACACCTTGGAGCATTCCAACACTTTCTGCCCAAACTTCTCGATTTAGTCATTCTTCTTTTTTTGGTTCTGGTTCTGTTAGGGAGCTGGTTTCTTGGAACTGGTGAGGGTTGTGAGGTGTGGGAGGGGATGGGAGGATAGGGGAGAAGGGAGGGGAGGGGTGGTGTGAGATATTGGGATATTAATATTTTTGCTGGGGAGGGAGGATTAGTGGTAGGGATTAGTGGTAGGATGAGGTGGCGGTGTGGGGGTTTAACACAACCCATCCAAAACGGAACAATAAGTACACAATGCCAAGATACCAACCCCCCCCCCATCCATCAAAGCCATCATCAAAGCCACTCCCACCACATCCTCCCCCACCACATCCTCCGCAATCAGCTCTATGTAAAACTAGCTCTAATTACGAATAGAAAAATATGTTCTTTCTATAGGTATGTATATATGAACATAAACAGAATCAGAAACAGCGAATCTTTCTTTCTACTGTGTTTGCCTGATGAGTAGGAGTTAGGTGTTAGGTATTAGGTATTAAGTGTTAGGTATTCATGGTTTTTGGTTGTTTTTGGTTTTTGGTTTTTGATTACTGATTGCTGTAAAAGAAATATCGATACTCATAACCTACCATATCATTCATACATACACACACATACCCTTTAATATATATTTCAGCACAATAAATTCGCATTCTCAACCCTTTTTCTTTCTCTTTTTTTTTCTTGGGGCTGTACTTCTGATCAGAAAAAGATTGATGTGACGCACGGTAAGACTATTTGTTTGGGGTGATGAAAAGTACGCAGCTGTGGAGGTGGGATTGGGAAGGTATTTTGGGGGGCGGGGGGGGCGGGGTTGAGTAATATGAGGGTGAGGGTGAGATGGTTTTTTGCTGGGACGAGGGGGAGTTGGTGTTGTGTGGACGGATGGTGCAGGGGAGATGGGGTTGTTGGGAGGATGAATGCTGGGGTTTTGTTTTGGGTATTTTGGGGGCCGTGGGGGAGGGGGAAGGAAGATTTGTGTTTATGTTTTTTTTTTTCGGGTTGGAGAAAGATTTTGGAGCGCACCTTTGCTTCAGAATGGTTCTCGGTACTACGGCAGGGTGGGATAAGAAGTTGTAGGATTATGACTGCTCGGTCAATGAAAATTTATTGGATTGAACTGTATATCGAGCTATTACCAGGGTGTAAACATAAACTGACGAGGTTACTACCAGTGTAATTGACTGCTGATATCTTTGGGAGATTCAAATTGCAGAGATTGTTGATTTTGGATGTAGACGAGATAAGGAAGCTTTGGGAAACGCTGGTGATAGTATTTGCCGCTGATGGTTCTGTGGCTTTTGTCCTATCCTGGTGCGAGGTTGCGGAGGATTGAACGATACTACCAGGGAAGCTATGTTATAGCGCTTATATCGGTATCTCTAGGATACTCTACCGTAGCCATAACGGTGAGCAATCAATCCAAAGCCAGAGACATCCTTCATGTCTATGTCCCGCGTTTACAGCATGTACTCGTAGTACAACATCGCAGCTGCCACTACTGCCAATGCAGCGACAGATGGCGCAATCTTCTGCACCGCAAGCACCGATGTCTTCTGCCACACCACAGTGTGCATTTTGATGATATTGTCTGGTTGATTGATACAAGGATAGGGTTCTTCTTTTGGGACCGGCTTGCCCAGGAACGTGCAAAGCGGCTCCCATCCCTGCTGAGGCTTGTACTCGAGCAGCTGGTTCTGAGGTACCACCTGCCGAACATGCTTGTAGTGGTTTCGATAAGTTTGGCGCAGTTTGTCGCGGTCGTTCTTGTTGCCTCCGGTCCAGATGTCGAAGATGTAGTTTAGGGTTTTCCAGTACGGCCCAGCCACTTCCTACGTATTGTATCAACGGCATTGCAACTTGTGTTGGCCGAGAGCTCAACCTACAGGTTAAAAAGAGGTGACGTAGTACATTGACCACCAGCTGAAAAGCACGTAAAAGGTTCTGTTCATTGAAGTCATCCAGCTCTCGATGTCGCGTTCAGTCAGAATGACTTTCGCATTGGGGTAAGCGGCGAGAAGCTCGTCGATGAACATGTTGCAAGGGATATCGGTGGTGGCCTGCATATCCTTTAGCCGTCAAGACCCATAAGCAGTGCAATTTCAACAATGACGAGAAATTTTCAGGGAGATCTTCTCACGCTGTAATCTCTAAGCAGCTTGTCAAACTCTACTCTTTGATAATGTATTCCCTCGTTGGCATACTTGGCTCTGAGAGCCTCAAGCCAGTATTTCATTGCTTTGGTGCGGTATCCTTCTATCATGTGGTAGGATTTGTAGCCAAGCTCCTGGAGAGCAACTTGCATTGCTGGAAACGCTCAGCTGTGTGAATGAGACAGAACCTGGAGCAAGACAAACACATCGTCCCAGTTCGGGAAAAGCCAAAAGCCAGGACCTGCATCTCTACAGGTCGCGGAGAGACCAAAGCAACCTCGTCAATGAGCCTGCGCCCATTTGCAGGCATTCTCGACGGCCAGATGATCAGGTTGTACCGCTGCGAATGATCCGTGAATCTGCGATTTTGAAGTGTCTAAAGATCACTTGAAAATGTTTCTGATGTGTTTGTAGGTGTGAGGCTAGGAACTAGCTGTAGCCCTCGAGAGACGTAACATGGTAGGGTAAGGTTGGTGTAACCTTAGTACGGTATGTGCTCTACCGATCCATGGTCGTAAGAAACAATACCACATGCAAGCCTTGACACAGGCCGCATTGATCACGGTGTAGTGGTACGTTGTAGTTATTTCCGGTTATCATTATTGAAGTAGGTCTGGTGAGAACCAATCGGAGCAAGCGAGCATTATTCTATAGTCGCGCGCTTGGGATGCGTTCACCCGCGTCACCAAACCATCATATTGCGAGAAGCTATCACCTTGACACCTTTTCCTGGAGTGAAATCACCTTGGTAAAACTGGTAAGTTTCGATAGTTCGCCTGGTGGTCCACCAAGATCTGTTAGGTTGCGGTATAGCTATGCTGGAAGAACACATACGGAACAGCATCGAAAGGCAACGGTCTGTCCGATAGGGCCGCCTGTCATCCTTCCCGTTCTTGCCCTGCCACGATATGGGTGGACCGATCCGTCATGAAATGTATACGGTAAAAACCAGCTAAAACATAGTAGTATCACTACACCTTCGTCGCCTACAGAGCTCAGCCTTGTCTGACGATCATTTCGCATCTTTGTAGAATGCCATGCATTCTATAAAAAAGAAAAGAAAAGTCACCCACTTATGTATGATGCTGTCTTTTTGCCTGATCCGTAAACACGTGTTGCTTAGATTCCATACCGTCTTGAAAGCCTGGGCCTTTGACTCGATTTCGCCATCTGTTCCTCTTCGCTATTATGATCACAATGTCGAGGGCCTGATATCATCTCCAGCTCGCTGATGAGTAAATTGTCAAAGGTCCTCAGCATGCCACAAGAGAATATTGATGCATCCAAGCCAATGCATGTTTTCGGCGTTGACTCGCTAGTAGCTGTGGAGATTCGCAATTGGTTCAACAAGAAGTTGAATGCCAACGTCACGGTCTTCGATATATTGGGAAATGCGAGTATTTCTCAATTGTGTTTTGAAGCTGCTGGGAAAAGTTGATATTTTTAGCCCTGCCAGCGTGAAATTGCCGTAGTATGTAGATATCAATACACGAGAATCCTCCTTTTCCACTTTTTGCTCGCTCCCGAGTATCATAGGCTCGATCTCGTGTCTTCCTCGCCTTTAAATCGAATGTATTATACCATCTGCCTCTTATCGCGCAACGGTCTTAGCAAAAAGAACTTCCGGCGGGTAGGAAGGTAGTACATAGTGACTTTAAGAATGAGTAAGATTGGGTATTATTGTAAATCATGCTATCTGCGTTACAATACCAGCCCAGGTTATAATGAGGTTTGATCGAACCACCAGGCTGCGAATATAAACTACTGGTAACAATTAGGAATGCGGCACCTTTACGAAAGTACCGCATCTGATTTACGATCCTTGAAATATTCAAAAACAAACTTCCTACTTTCTGGAGCCAATTGTTCATCATTTGCCGTTCCATTGCGAGAATACCTGCAGCCAAATGCAGATGCTTATAGACTTCATAGCTTCATGTTGATGCAGGAGAATACAGGGTTGATGCCATGGGCTGACAAGGCGACCCCCCAAGACTCTTTATCCAGAGTAATCAGTAGATCGCTGCCAAATGGAAAGAACAGCGTTGCGGTTTCGCGAGGAGGGCAGTTGTGATGGTAGATGGCTTGTCCTGGGTTTCTAGCCAGCTTAGATTTTAAGAAGTTTTTGCTGAATGATTTGTAACTCTTTCTCAATATTGCGTATTACAGCCGCTCTTTTCATCGCAGAAGGAATTTTACCAAAGACCGCAACAGCGAGGAGAGACGATTTGATTCGCACAATGCCCAAACGAAGCCCCGAAACCACTTCATCAGGCGTTGAGAAAGGGCAAATATCGCCACTGCAAGCACAGAGCGCCATTACAAACTTTCTTAGAGGATGGACAGTTCATGTGGCAACTACAGGGTGCATTCTCCCTTTCGAGCTTGATATAATGGAACCAGCTGATCTCGTTCTGTGGATAGGCTTTGTCTGGCTGTGTTTCTGGCAAGCCTGGAAGTCTCTATTGTATCAACGTCGTTAGTAGCTATCACAGACGATTTATAAGGATTCGGTCAGAGCAGCTGGATTATCTCCGCCTATATACTCACTTACACTGGTAGATTGACATAAATAGATCCAAGGGCGTACGAGCGCTTCGCTTACTGTCTGCTAAGGCTTCATGATCGTCTGGGCCAAGCTCAGCGACATTTTTGGGCGGAAGTCATCACTTATATGCTCCCTTGGGCTACTCATTGTCTTTTCTGGAGCATGTGGAGCAGCGAGAACAATGTCGCAACTGTGAGAGGTCTTCGATTCGTTTGTATCCAAGTATTTTCGATGGCTCGCAACATGTCAGGATCATTCTTCGAGCATTCAAAGGTATAGGGGTTTCCCACCTTCCCCATCCCCTTTCCCGCCGCTATCCCTTTCACCCACCCCCACCCCATCTCCAGCCTCCCCATCTCTTCACACTTCCCTTACCCTTCTATAAACTCTGAATTCTGAAAATCCTAGCTTGAAACGAAACGTAATAAAGATGAGATGTGGTGGAGCGGCGTTTGGAAAAAGAGATGATGGGATAAAATGAAATAGATGGGATGGGAGGGTGTGAGAGGCGGGAAAAAGAATGGCCAAGACGTGGAGGTGAGGATGGAGACTTTTTACCAGTCTCAAACAAGTTCCCCCGTCCTTGGGTCTGAGAACCCTTCTTCAGAAAAGCATTTCTAGGAAGCAGATATTGCACATGTGGTAACCACATCGGAGGACGGAGATGGCTCGTAAACCTGTCTATTATGCCTCTCCATCCTTTTGTTGAAGTAATGATGGGTGTATGCGTTAGAAAGGGGCGACATAAGTGTAGGTTAATTCTGCCCTTCTTTCTGTTCGTTTGTTTATTTGTGCGGGTATGCACGAAGTTGTGCTAGAAGAATCTACACTATAGAAACGGTAAGCCAAGTCCCCCAACTTACCCAACCCCCAAATCCCATTTTTATCCCATCCTAATCATTCACCCTCCCCCCCCGACCCCTGTGATTCTAAAACCTCATCTCCCCCCCACTCGCCCTCTCCTTCAACGGAATGCCCTCAAACTCCGCAAATCCGAGCGCTAAATTCATATTCTGCTGTGCCTGCGTCGCCGCACCCTTTAATAAGTTATCAATCGTCACGCAAATCACTACTCTCTTCCCCTCGCTATGGACGCCGAAGCCACCGACCTCGACGCCGTGGGTGCCGCTGATGGCTTTGACGGAGGGGGGTTCGCCGGTAATTTTGACGAGGGGCTCGCCGGCGTAGCGGTCTTGGTAGAGGGTGCGGATGTTGCGGGAGGTGATGGGGGAGGCGAGTGGGATGGAGATGGTGTGCTGCAGCGAGAGAGGCAAACGTTAGCAGGGAGGGTGGTTAAAGAACGTATCGGAAGCTTACGTGGATGCCCTGAAACCAGACGGCGACGTGGGGGATGAAAGCAACGGGGTGGCCTAGCTGAGTAGAAATTTCGCGTTCGTGGATGTGGTCTGTGAGACTGTAGGGGATAATATTGTTTGTAAGGTTTTCGAGATCGTTTTTGGGGCTCGGCTTTGTGCCTGCGCCTGAATAGCCTGATACGCCAAAGACGGTTGGTTGGCCGCCTAGATGCGGGATTAGTGGAGCGATTCCGATCTGAGCTGCGGTAGCGTAACAGCCTGGGTTGGATATTCGGGTGGCTTGGGCAATTTTTGCTCGGTCGACGAGTTCTGGGAGGCCATAGGTCCAAGCACTATCAAACCTGTAGTCTGCGCTCAGGTCTACGATGACTGTCTGGTTGTTGCCGACCTCTTCGATGGCATCGACAAAAGGCTTGCAGACGCCATTAGGAAGGGCCATGACCCAGCAGTCAATCTCACCTTTTTCTTCCATCCGTCGAACGTCATCAGCTGTTAGATTTTCGTAGGTAATATCTCTTTTGTCGTAGCCTTTGAGCTTTTGTCCAGCTAGCTCTCGCGACGAAACATGGCGAAGATCCATGTTGGGATGAGCATTGAGGAGGTTGATCAGCGCTTGACCTGTGTAGCCTCTTGCACCGATAAGAGCGACTCTGGCAGGTTCCTTATTTGAAGAGTTCTTTGCACCAAAAGGGGGGTTGGGATTAGTAGTTGTGGCGTAGGTGCGTGATGAAAGAGCCAAAGGTCTTATCCGATGCTGCCTTGCGCTTCGCCATACATTCGATCTATTCAAACAATCACTTTTCGTCGAGTACGCTCTTGCTTGCTGTGCACGTGGGCCTAGATTCATGGCCGCCCTAGCGGCCTTCTGAAGCCGCGATTCGAGATTAATGTCCCCAAACATATCACGCCCATGCTTTCCAAACTCCAGCATAAGCTCTTTAACCTCATCACCACTTTCGATGCCATACCAAAAAAGGACTTCTCCATCTTTCGTAAGGCTACCCTCTGCTTTGTCAAAGAACCAGGTCAAGTTTTCGTCGTCTGTCTTGACGGTCCACATGAGCTTCGGAAAGTCTTTTTTGATGCTTGCAAAAACGTTGTCGGATACATTGGTAAGCCATCCTGCCTTGGTAATCGTAAATGTAGCCAGGTGAGCTAGGGAAGATCCAGCTTGAGGCGGAAGAACGATAGCCATAGCTTCCATTGGCTCATCAAAATAGGCTTTAAATTCATGCTCACCCAGGCCTTGCACATATCTATCAACGGTCGCTCGAGCATCTAGACCTTCTCGGTCACGGACTAGCACCTCTTTGAAAGCCACGATATTCTCAAATTGTGACAAGCTTGTACTGGTGTGTACTTTATTACCTCTTCGGAGCAGTGTCCCTGCTCCTGTATCCGTGAATAGCTCTTTCTGTAGATCTGCGGGATGTATGATAGCAACGCTTGACGATCTAGGTAGATCCATCAAAAGCTCTCTTAATTCCTTGATTTTTAGCCTAGTACCGTGTCTGACCCACCACTGAGACATTAACTCATCGTACTCTTCGTCGAGGTTTATCGCTGATATTTTTTCTTGCGTATCACCGTTGAAGAGGCCACCCTTTTCCGACAAGTATACAATCTTCAAGGGTTGAAGAGCTCGAGCCAACTCACCCGCAGCCACATCCGCATTAACGTTGAGTACCTGTCCCTCGGCGCTTTCGGCCATAGAAGTCAAGATTGGAAGGCATCCTGCTCTTATAGCAGCTTCAATTGGCTTTTTGTCAACCTTGTTAATCTTTCCCACTAGGTTGTATTTCTCTTTGTCTAGATAGTCTGCAGCAAAGACTCCCGAGGTGATCGGACGTGCTCTTACACCCATATCCTCTAATGCCTCGACCAACTTGAGATTCTCTTCCAGAAATAAAGACCTTGCCAATGCCAATGTCTTCCCATCTGTTATCCGTATCCCGCCTTCAAACTGTGGTTCCACCCCTGCAGCCTCGAGCATTCGATTCAGTTGAGGTCCAGCGCCATGGACCACCACAGGAAAAAGTCCAATATGATTGAGAAAGGCGAGAGCAGACGACAGAGTCTGTAGATGTTCAGTGATAATGGCGCCACCGACCTTGATTACCGCAAATTGCTGGGATTTGACAGAGCTGAAATGAGCCAGGTATTGTTGGACTTCTCTTTTAGACCCAATGTTGCTCAGGAGCTGAACGACAGTTGACCGTGTGGAAAACCGAGAGTCGGCGGGTGAGGAGTACTGCCTTTGTGAGTCACTCAACGACGAGGAAGCCATTGGGAGTATTATGTGCCGTGCTGGAGAAAGCTGTGGCCAGGAACGTATATAGGAGCTTGCCGGCAGGCAGCAAAGGGCTCTCGCCGCAGTCCTGGAACGAAGGCAGAGCATGGCTGCTACTCTTCCTTATCCCAGCATGCGGCTATGGAGGCGGTTTTGTAAAACTCCAGAGGCGGTTGCTTAACCACTCGTGCTCTTCTTCTTGCTTCGTTGCTGGAAAACACAATGTCGGGATCCGATGAGCTGGGGGGGCAGGGGCCTCAAGAACCAGGCTCAGCGCCCCATACCAATTATGGAGGAATATCACAGACTGACAGCACACTGCCCAGAAATTTGTATGCCCAAGGGGTGTTCTTAACGATTTTCTTGTACATCCGATTTATCAAGGGAAAAAGAAAGCTGCGATATCGCAAATACCTTATTTCCCCACTAAAAAAAGTGACAGAAGCTTAGTAGGTATTCGGCTATTTATGGCTTTGTGGGTTAGCGCTGTCGGCGCCGCATGTGTAGATATTATAGGGCTAGACGAATCATAGTCACGTGAACATATAGGACTCTGTACATAGATACCATAATGTTTGGATCCCACCTCTCTATTCTGTGCATGCGCGTATATACAAGTTCTCGCATACGTCTAGCGTGTGCGCATGTAACGTCTTGAGACATTTGAAGAGGCTTATAAGTTCGGCTCAGGCATTATTGGCGTATTCCAACGTGGCCTGTGGCATCACTATTCTTGCCACCTGATCTTGTCACTACGCAGCATGCTTGCTAGACCAATGGGTAGAAGCCTCTTCTCCCCCATACTCAAACTTCCAAACCTCTTGAGCACATCACCACCGTATAATTGTGCTACCCACTGGTAATATGGAGTCATCCCATGCCAATCACCGTGAATCTCGCATTTAGCCTCCGATTTTGGTGGCAACCTTTCCAGTGCATCTCCCACCTCCGACATCCGTTCAACTTTACGAATCCTCGGTTCCCCCAAAAGGTCAGTATACGCGTCCCACAGGGGATAACTCGTTTCCTCGAGGTAGCGGGTATATTCTTCAAGACTCATAAAGGGTTCGTCTTCTGCTGGGACATATGCAGAGCGGCTGTTCGTGTGACTTCCGATTTCGCCATCATTGTAAGCTTTCCTTGCATTTAGATACGATTCCTCTTCGCGCTCGAAGGCTTGCTCAATTCGCTCCATTGGGTCTTGATAGGCATCCGCGTGGACAAGGAGTAATGGGATGAGTGGATTTTTGAGATCCAGTCCGCCGAGCTCAATAGGGAAGTAGAAGAAACCATGAGGAATGTCTGTCATCTGGAAACGTTCGGCCACCATTCTCTTTAGATATCCGATGGCACTCTCTTCGATGTCTTTACCAGCAGTGAACAGCGTTCGTTGTATTCGAGCGAATGATTCAATGATCAGGTCTATGTGTTGCTGACCCAGACAGTCGGCTGGCTGCCCAAAATGTGTGGCGAAGAATTTCGAAACATAGGTATTCCACGCTTGAACCCAAGCTAAGACGCTTTTACAAGCCGATAGCTGTCGTCGTAGTTCTTCTATATGATCGTCGACTTCTTTGTCGTCTATCACCCACTTCCCTGACGCGCTGAGTCTGAGAAAACCCCACTGTACCGAGCCTTTGGGGAGCCCCTCAGCTGTAACAGCAGACTCGGATTTCCCTGTTATTTGGATGGAGCCAGTCTTCTCCGTATTGAGAGATAGTCCCGTCACCTCTGTGAATTCTCTGATAGCCTTCCAAGCAGTGATAGCCATTTCGTCTTGACCCCAGAACCACAGGTCATCGTGAAACCTGTAGAGGTTGGTACTCGTTGCCTGGTTGACAGAGAAATCCAGGCAGAACAGAACGGCTTCTCCTAAAGCATCGCTGAGAACATGTTGAATTGGAACGCCATTTCGTCGCACCTGAGTCTGGGCCTCGGGACCATCATGAGCGAATATGATGGGTGCTTCTAGGAACTTTCTAAAGAATTTAAGCCATTTTTCTGGTACGCCAAAAAACTCCAGTACGGCAAAGATCGTAGCATGAGGGAGTGATGGTCCAAACCACTTGAAGTCAGATTGTAGGATCGCGAAGGAACCATAGAGGCGGGTGTTGACGAGAGACTCAGTGGTAACCAAGTGAAGAATGGACTGTTTGAGGGCAACTGGTGATTTTACCTCACTGTCCTCGTCTGTGCTGAAGTCACCGTAATCCCGAGATTTCTCGCTGATGCTCGACGGTAGTTGCGTCAGTAAAAAGTCGCGTTGATATTTGGAACGCCTCTCATTCCTGACCGTCGACGAGTTGTCATTGCCTCCACCCAATCCATTGCTTCCTCCTCTTTCTCCTCTTCCTCCTGCTCCCCTTTCGGAATGTGCTCCACGGCTGGAACCAAGAAAGCCTTCTCTTCTTTGCCTAGCTTTCCTGTCTAGCGACCGGAAAGAGGATTGCTTCCAGGCACCAGAATGGAAAAACTCCATGAATACGGTCTTCAAATGTACAGCCCACATCGTACCGATAAAGTGCAAGAATAAAGCTTGTAAGATCTCTTCATCCATGAAGACACGATACTTCCCGTTGAGGTGCCGTCGCATATCTAGCGGGATTGGGTTGTCACCCCATGACCACGAGTCTATCGCATCCAACTCCATGTTCAGAACATCTGCCAGCTCGACCAAGACCAGAGGGTTACTTTGAAACTCAATGATTGCATTCCTTTTTTCACGAGATAGCAAATCCATGCGCAATAACCCCTTAATGCACCATTCCACGACATCGGGGGTAAAGTTTCCTAACCGCAGATTGGCCTTGATGTGCTCTTTGAGGTTTTCCAAAGGCGTCTTAGAGACCTTCTTGGCCTTTGAAGTGGTGCCGAAAAGGTTTGATAGATAGTCCTTGATGGTAACAGGGTCGGATTTCGTAGAAGTGTTGAACACAATCGATTCCCATTCTGCTCGCTGTTCATGCATTTCCGCACGACTAACCTGCTCAAACGAGTCCTGCGAAGCTGTATCTGACTCTGCGTGGGTAAGACCAACCGATCCTGACACTGCATCATTCGGATGTTCTAGCCACTCCGTGACAAGCTTCCCAGACAGTGAAGCGTATTGGTATTTGCGGGATTGAATATCTAGAGCTTTTTCAAATGTTACCTGCCACTCTTCTAGTAAGCTTGGAGACACTGAATTATCATGGCGAGATTGATTTAGAAATCGTTGAACGTTCTTGGTAAAAAGAACATCCAATACCACCTTGTCTTCTTGTTTGAGAAACCAGTTTATGAGGAGACGGATTCTCTGAGACTGGCTTAACTCATTTTTAACGTCGTCAAGGAGCGACTTCTTCTCGGATTCGAATGCATCACGTTGGGTTGAGAGAGCTGTGAGCTTGGTGGCTGTTATACGGTGCATCGACTGTGAAAGAGCTGTAGAAGAAGCCATGTTACGTGTTGATGGACTATCAGTACGGTAATTACTTTGTAAAGATGCTTTCAATAAGATACATGGAGGGAATAACGACAGGTAATCGCTTTGACTGACGGAGAATATGAGACGGAACAGGTGCTTTAGGCCGGCATTCTATGAGTCAGGCAAGAAAGAGTCGTATAAGAAGACGTAGGATGCTTGTAAGTACTGTAGCCTTGGGTTCAAAGAAGCTTTGGTGCCAGCCCTAGGGCGCAATGCCATCGAACCATTGTCAACGCGAACTCTGTTGGTGTTGGAAAGAGAAAAGATAACCACAACACCATTGTACCAGCGCTGTTAGGAATCGAACCTAATATAATATAAATCTCCAACGACCGTTGGTACCTATAGTAACTAGCGATCGATGCACGGGCCACATATTCTACTGGGCTGAACTAGTTGGACTGTCCCTGTTGAATATTGCGAGGCATTTAGCACTTCCATTTCATATCTACATACCTTACCGGTTAACCATATGTACTGTGGTAATAGAATAAAAAATCTTAGAATCTTCAATTTTGATTGGCTCAAAAAGGTACTGATCACGTGATCTTCTGTCCCGCAACCCTGTGACCGACAAAATATCTGTTTACTTCCTCTTCAGGTCCCGTTACACGTATTTTCAGTGCTCTTCATCTGTATCATGCCATGTGATCAGAATATCGTATCGTATGCAATGTCATACATTGCATCAAGTCTGAGCCAATGGCCGAAGACAGTTACGCGCTGCCGTCCGATTGAAGCATACCTCATCTTCGATCAAACTCTGAACAAGGGTGTGATAAAAGAGGGGAATCGCGACCGACGAGGCGATCATATATGTCTCCCTCTAAGAGCCTCACATCGCAAGATAGTATTGTCTCTCGAACCACGCAAGAGATTTAAAGACCAGGCAACAAAATGATCTTCGACCAATGATCAAAGCCTCTCAAACCCAAGGATAAAACTGTATGATATCTGTCAAGATCGAAGTTGAATAAGTTGAATTGAGGGATTGAGACCGTTGCTTGAATAATTGATTTTGCAAAGAGGAAATTAAAATGTATTTAATACGAATGCTAGGCTTGGTGGCCTTGATTGCGGCCTTGGTACCAGTAGTGTAAGTCTAAGAAGAAAGCGGATTTCCGAGGACTTTTCCCTGAAATGTCTTTGGCCAGCCGTAGCTGACTTTACACCAGTCCTGGAGACCGGACCGCCAACAAGCGGGCAACTGCAATAGACCCGGTATATGACTACGTCGTCGTGGGCTCTGGACCTGGTGGCGGACCCCTTGCAGCTCGTCTAGCCATTGCAGGACACAGAGTGCTCCTCATCGATGCCGGAGATGACCAGGGCAACAGTATACTCCAGCAGGTCCCTGCACTGCAACTGCAATCTACCCAGGATCCAGCGCAGCGGTGGGACTATTTCGTGCACCATTATGCCGACAATACTAGGCAAGAGAAGGACTCCAAGTTCGTCTGGCGGACGCCGGATGGTGGGACTTTTGTCAATACACCAGGAGTGAATACAGCTCCGCCGGCTGGTTCTACTCCGCTTGGAATCCTCTACCCAAGAGCGGGAACATTGGGTGGATGCGCAGGGCATAATGCCATGATCACCATCTACCCGCACAACAGCGATTGGGCTAATATTGCTTCCATCACTGGCGATTCTTCTTGGGCGCCGGACAATATGCGAACGTATTTCGAACGACTTGAGAGAAACCGATATCTCCCAAATGGTATTGTCGGTCACGGCTTTGATGGGTGGCTCGAGACGAGTCTAACGGACCTAGATCTTGTCGTTGAGGATCGGAAACTGATCTCTTTGGTGGTAGCAGCCGCCACAGCGATGGGTAAATCCCTGCTTGGAATAATCGTTACCACCGTGACGGGCCTTGGTGAAGTTCTTACGCAAGATATCAATGCCGACACCCCGAACAGAGATCAGCAGCAAGATCTCTACCAGGTGCCGCTGACCGTAGGGGACACGAGCGTCAAGCGTACCGGCCCGCGGGACTTCATTATGGATACTGTAAATGCCGTGAATTCGGATGGCTCGCGGAAATATGTCTTAGACATCAGTCTTAATACACTCGTGACCAAGGTCCGCTTCGACACAAGCGGTTCCATCCCCAAAGCAGTAGGCGTCGATTTCCTGACAGGAAACAGTCTCTACCGCGCCGACCCTCGTTCTGGCGGCGCCCCAGCGGGCACACCAGGAAGCGTTAACGCCAGCCGTGAAGTAATCCTCTCGGCCGGCGCCTTCAACACGCCACAACTGCTCAAACTCAGCGGGATCGGTCCCGCCGATGAACTCAAGAGCTTTTCCATCCCCGTGCTTGTTGACCTCCCCGGTGTCGGCACCAACCTGCAAGACCGCTACGAGACCAGTCTTGTCGGCAAGACCACATCCGACTTTGTCGTCACCTCCAAATGCACGTTCCAGCGCACGCAGCCAGACCCTTGCCTCGTGCAATACCAAACCGCGCTCTTGCCCAAGGGACCCGGTCTGCTCTCAAAGGGTATCTACACTTCCAACGGCATCGCCGTCGCCATGGTGCGCAAGTCATCTGCCGCGGCCGCGACCGACCCGCCGGACCTGCTCATCAGCGGCGCGCCCGCCTTTTTCTCGGGTTACTACCCTGGCTACGACAACTTCGGCCTCTCTGACGCCCGCCACTGGGCCTGGATCGTGCTGAAGGCACACTCGCGCAACAACGCGGGCACTGTCAAGCTCCGCTCCACAGACCCGCGCGACACCCCCATCATCAACTTCAACTACTTTGACACTGGCACGACAGCCGGTGGCGCCGACGAGCTCGACCTGCAGGCCGTGTACGAGGCGATGCAATTTTCGCGCAAAATCTTCGACGTCCTGGTCCCACTTGATGGCGCCTTCACCGAAGTCTGGCCAGACCCACTCTCATCCGTCAATGCCAGCACCGAGGCTGGCATGAAGGATTTCATCAGGAACGAAGCGTGGGGCCATCACGCGAGCTGCACATGCCCGATCGGCGCGGACGGAGATCCGAATGCGGTGCTGGATAGCAAGTTTAGGGTTCGAGGGACGACGGGTTTGAGGGTCGTCGACGCGAGTGCGTTTCCCAAGATTCCGGGGTTCTATATTGCTGTGCCAATCTATATGATTAGTGAGAAGGCGGCGGATTCGATTTTGGCGGATGCGACGGCGGCGTGAAGGTGAGAAAAGGGCATGGATCGAGGGGGAAGTTGCTAATGGGCTGCTTAATGAAGAATGGCATCGGTAATGGATGGATGTCGCATTAATAACGAAGTTAAAACGAGTACTACATGGAACAATCTTTTCTTTCCCTTTACTTTCTCTCGTTCCAGGGAAAGTGTAACAAGGGCTGTCGAACGGGAATATCATTCTCTCATGAAAACTTAGCAAAGCGCCCATTTCTTTCTCCTTCCCCTACCTTCTTGTGCAACAACCATCTCCCCCCAACCCAGCTCTCTGCCCCCTAAAATTAGAGAACCTCTCACGCTCCACCAAGCGTATCTGAAGTCTAACCTCTATAGGAAGGAATAAAGAAATATCGATGAATACAAGCTGTGCAATAGAGCAAGCAAACAGAGGATATTGTCGTGGATATTGTAGCTGGGGATGGATCTCGACTATTGGGATAATGATGGACTGTTAAATAGTCCAGTACGTAGCTGTTTTAGATGCAGCTGGTTTCAGATTAGTCGTATCGTGCTCTCGTTTTAGAAATGAAGGCAATGGTAGTAACGGTTGGGGACCTCTTCTTACTAACAAGGACGCTCGACGACGTCGCTAATGCAACGACCAAAATCTGACTTAGTACCATGCGCACAACCTTCTGAGTTACCGAGGGATGTTGTCCTCCCCACCACAGTCACTGTTCTTGACATCGTATCTGATATACGAAGTCTGTCCCGTTCTACGTCACTAACCGCTGCCCTTTTGACATCAACCTGATCATTCATCTCCTAGTCATGGTTATCCTGATCTGGTAGATGACGATTGGATCAGAAACTCGTCTTGGGCTCCATCTTCTGCCTCTCAATCGTGATGATAGTTGCCTCTTTGATACGGACATCTAGAATCCGGAACCTCAACTGATGCTGTAAATGTTACGTGGGAGAAGTTTGGGCAGATGGTCGAAACCTGTGTTGCGGCCACAATGGTTGACATTGATGCTTTCCGTGGCGTAAAGGTCGTCTCGGCTAATTAAATCCCCGAATGAGGCCTGATGCCTGATACTCGAGAAACAGGCAAGTGGGCTTTCCAAAAACGAATTATAGACGTCGAGCATGAAGCGATGGAGTTTCCAGGTATTCCCACGAGCCACATTGACTGGTATGAGGATCTTTGTTGCCGGTTCAAGGAGCGAGACTGAAAGCATCGCCATGGCGAGCGAGGTCCCATTCGACGACACAGGCTCAAGGCGAGCTATTGAAAGGAACATAAAGGTCCAGCCGATACCTTGAAGAATTAGAAAAGTGCTAGTTCTTCACAAAATGGATCTTCGGTTAATTAGAGGAATGTGGAAGACAAGAAGGTGACATATCCAGGTCTAAAACTCGATTAACAAGGTCTTGTTTGATTCCACACGGGAAATATTACTGTGATACCTTGACCCAACAAGGCAGAGGCTATTAGCGGTATATACATATGCATCCAAGGCTTTCTATACGCCAATCCTGTAGCTGGACTTAGTTGTCCTTGTTCTCTGCTGGTTTCTTCGTATTCCAAGTTGGTGTCGAGGTTTCCCAGTCGATACATCGAAACTCCTTTCGCGGCTCCTCTGCATCCGTTTCCGTCGCGTTCATCTCCCAAAGATACCAAGCTGATGCTAGCCATTCCTCAAAGCCATTGAATCCTCGAAGTTGCTTTATCCGCTCTCGGATACGTGACTCAGCGCATAAAGTAGCAGAGTCTCTATCAATGAAGACTTTCTTATACTTCATGGGCCACGACCGTCTTACAAGCTCTATCGAGATTGCCAAATCCTGGCCAGACTGTACGATTGCTTCTCTGACAGTTGGAGCCGAATACTTTGCATGGCGATCTGGAGGATTGCACACATAATAGCCGGTCCTGATGTAAATTCGACGTAGCAGACGCACGTATCGCGGCGGAAGCCTGTCCAGAAAGCCAAGTGGGCCATCTGCAAAGCCAGATACACGGAATATAAAGGTGTTCTCACCATAGAGAACCACTGTAGCTTCTGCGTGAACTTGACGATTTAGAAGAAGAAGAGGCAGAACAGCATCTTTCTCAAACAATCCGATCTTGAAAACAGCATCATCCGCTGCTATTGGGCGCCAGAGGTCGTTACGCGGACCGTAATGGAGCGTGCTGACTAAGATACATCGATACACTTTTGTTCGAACCTCCAACGGTAGACGCAGAAAAGGGAAGAAACGACAGGGGCATTCCATTGAGGTTTTTCATAGAGTCTGTGGTCTTGTTCTTCGGTGAAATGCTCAGCTGAATCGATTGAGAACCTTCAACAATAGAGTCGTGGGAATTCGGCGTTTCGTAGCGCTGAAGATCAGTGTAGGCAGCACAGGCAGATCTGCGCCACTTTTCCACACGCCGCAATCAATATCAAAACCCTTGCCTTCTTTATCCAATAAATGCATTCCTTTAACTGCGTGGGCTGAGTTCTCAGTTGCGCTGTGCAAATATACATTCTTTCTTCTACCTTTATCTCAACGGCGTAAAAAGAAAATGGTACCATCCAGAAACCGATGATCCCGCGTTAATAAGTATACAGGAGATGTGGTGATGGATCCGTAGAGCTCTATTTGGCTTGTTGCGCTCTCTCAAGAATCTTTCTAAAATCATTGCTAGGATAGCGCTCGATATGCAAGTAGAAACTAGGCTCTAAGACCTTGATCTGTCTTGTCAATGCTTCTGTTGTAGAATATGAGTAGAACAAAAGATGACGACAATGCGAGTGCAAAATTGGCCATATTGCCAGAAGGTTGTGAGGAAGATCCCATCAATACCTTGTTGACAATCAAAAAGTCTTGTTACAAATCGACATCAGGAATTTTATCAGTTCTTCGTCGATAATTGATAGTCTTCTGAGAAATCACAGAAAGGTTGATGTTTTTGATAATCCGATGCGGATGATACTGCGCGTCCGTTAAAACATTCCTTACTCGTGAAACACAGCGACTGGCTATCGTGAAGAGGGGAAGATGTAAAGCTAGCCAGGCAATTTGCAGCCACAGCACGAGGGTCAATGCAAGTTGCCACTAATCCATGCTGGGCTCCGATAACATGTGACTTCACTGGGTACTTCAGAAGCCCGGCCTCTCTAATAAGATAGTCGACATCCATCCTTTGAAGAAACTGATAGCTTCAGCCAACTTACTAAGAAGGATTTTGTAGCCACTGGCAGCTCTTATTTCAGCATCCATCAGCATGTCTACCACCAAGCAGAACTTCCTCCGTGCGACAACTATCGTAAGTATTTCCACGATTCTAGAAGAACCCTGAGCCTCACTGCAGACAGGTCCTCCTTACCGGCCTCGTCATCACCGCATGGTATGCACAGCTTTACCAATACCCTTTTGGGTCCCATCTAATAGCGTCGCAGCATCTCCCTATCCAGAATCAGATCCCTCTCCCTCCCCATCTCAACCATCACCGCCACCGCCGCACTCATCCTCCCCTTCATCAACGTCGCCGGCATCCAACAGGCCCAAGCACTCATCACCCGCTCCACCAAACTCCACGGCCCCAACCAACTCTCCTTCACCTGGAAACCCCTCGCCGCACTCGTACTCCTCACAATCTACGAAACCGCCATCGCGACCCTCGCCCTCACGCACATGGCACCTCCCAGCGATCTAGCATGCCATCTAGATCGACAATGGGCTCAGCTCTATTCGAATAAGAACGCGGGCGCGATCAGGAGGATCCAGGACGTGCATGAGTGCTGCGGGCTTCATCATATAAAGGAGAAGGCCTGGCCGTTCCAGGACCAGCATCATGCGGCTGATGCTTGCGCGACAATGTTTGGGAGGCAGGAGAGTTGCTTTGGGGCGTGGAGGCGTGATGAGCAGGTTTATGCTGGGTTGTTGCTTTTGGTGGCTGTGGTGTCGTTCCTCATAAAGGTGAGCTTCACTGTTTTGCTCCTTTGCTCCTTTGCTGTCTTGAACTAACGACACTAAACCGCATCCTCTATCTTAGCTTTCTCTCTACCTCCTCTACCGCACCCGCAGCTCCTTCTTCCATCCGACACAGAGCCGCTACCACACCATCACCGCCGGTGACGCCGAAGACGACCCAGTCAACGGGCCTAACGGTCACACGGATGGCGTCCGCGGCAGGATCGAGGGCGCGTACCGTGATGACCCAGAAGCGGGGGCAGATGACGGCGGCAGCGATGGAGCGGCGGTGCGGAATGGGGCTGATAATGTTGAGAGCACGGATCATGGTCCCATTATGCAGCCGTCAAGGCTGAGGCATGAGGGTAATGGGTGGGGGGAGTAGAGGTATCGTGGATGGGGGTGATTGGAGGAGGTAGGGGGTTTGGAGGGTGTGGTTTTTATGGCCGAGAAATCCCAGGTGGAGAACTCGCGATGATGGAGTGGGCTTTCTGTGTGTTGCTTTTGGAATTAGCCTGGATTGAAGCATCTGCTGGGGGGTAGGTAAAAGCGGGAGAAATTGCTTATGCGAACATTGATTAGACATGAGGAATTCTAGCTGTACGAGCCTTCTTGATTTAATCGCCCGAAGAATAATGGAGTTACTACTCGAAGAGCATGTAAACCTACAGCAAGTAAGCAGTGAGCTGTAAGTCTTCTTCGCCATATCACCTACTTTGACAATTCTCCACCTAGGCACAAAATCGCAACGCAATCCTCCCTTCAACCCCCAACCAAGACCATGGCATTCAACCCATTTGCCAAACTTTGAATCCCTCTGATTCGCTTCTCGTCTGCGTCTTCTGCGTTCTATCCAATTGCCCACCTCTCCATACCGCAGTTTGAAACGACACGGCTCCCCAGTATATTTTGAAAAATCCCAACACCATCGGCATCGCCACTCATTCCGGGCAGACGAGTTGTAGTATTCCTTTTGACGCAGTGTTCGCGAAGCCACGTCGGCGCGGTAGGTAGTCAGGTACATGCTGTCGTTTGCGCTTCGTCCGCCGTGTTTCATTTCCCTTGACTTTTTGTTCTTCCTACTTCTTTGCACAGGTGTACAGCGTGCTAGCCCGCCGCGGCGTGCAATCAGGGGATAGTTTCTATATCGCCTCCACACCCATCTTTTCGCAAAGAACTGCGGGAAGCAAGCAGGGCCACGGATAGGGTTTTGGGTTGTGTCGGAGCCAATGCTCGAGGATTGCAGGAGTCATTTGACTGGATGCTGCGGTTTCTTGTATTGCGTTCGTTGTAGAGGGTGTCGTGATCGGGTAGACGGATAAAGACTTGAGAGGCCGTTTAAGCAGGTACGGCTGGGATCAGGGGCTTCGTGGGTGGTGGATCTTAGCTGGTGAGGTGGAAGGGGTGTGAGAGTGGTCGAGCTCTGAGCTCGGTATCTATCTTTCACTTCGGGAGAGACTGGAGACTAGATATGCGTTAAGCCTGCTCAGCTGAGTTCTCCGATCCAAACGCTACGATCGATTGCATTGTCCCAACTTCAGCCTTAATTATACCCGTGACTCTCTGCCTATGCTCTTAGTGCGTGACAATGGCTTAAGAGCCTGAAATCTTCCGTGACAATATCTACTTTCACCATCCTTTCTTCCAAGCTGTCATTGTGGCCTGTCAACATATTCAAACCATCAAAGGTTCCTGATCCAGGTAAGTCGCTTCTTCGTGCTTTGAAAGCCTTGAAGCCTAGTAGTCTTGTCAATTTAGGTCGAGCGAATCGCATGCCCGATGCTGGGCCTCTGCTACTAGATACTGTTCCCTAACCGAAGACCAGATGATGAAACTTTATGACCTGATCAAAGGAGGTCAAGCGAATGTTTTAGATACAGCGCGCTATGATCTTCAAAGCAGTTGGAAAATCGCAGTATAGAGTCTAAGAAAGTCATTCTTTGCTTAGACGTGAATTCGATATCAGCTTGTTGACATATATATGTATTATATACACCCCGAACTTAGGATTTGAGATTGCCGTTTTAGGTCGGGAAAGGAAGCAACTCTATGAGGGAAGATTAAGGCTTTCTGACGTTCAGCCCTGCGCTGTTCGTTGTTCCGGGCTAGGAAACATTCAAGAGGTCTTCATTAGAGAGGTTTTGGGATCAGAATCTGTATAGATCATTATCGACAGCGGCAGTAGCAGAATGTTCTAAACGAGGAGAAGGGCAGTGAGGAGGAGCTAGCAGCAAAGGTTGCCCGTGCAGAGGCAGTGGCTTGCGAAATCATAGAGTGGATCTGGCCGGAACCAGATGGTATCACGGTTCATGCAGACAGTGAGGTCTGTATGGCGATGTCTCAGGATATGCCGAGACCTGCGGGTGGAATTCGACATATTGAGCAGTACTGAAGAGAGCGGGCGAAGGCGGATCGGCCGGTGTCTTTGAGCAGTGTGTGGACTCTGGTCATGCCTGAGTGAAAAGTTAAGAGAAAATGTAGAGAATTCCGGCGAGTGATATGGCGTGAATGACACACAGAGTTTCACCTTTTCGCTCATCAATTCAGCGGACCCCACTCGAACCTACTAGAATCACCAATGCGCCCTTATCTGCCCAAGATAATGCTGCGTGTGGTCAAAGAAGACCCAGAAACCTAGGGGCGCCTCGTCCCCACCAACATTAATCCTTCTATGTCCACTTGTTTCCTTCCTGTCCCAAGCGCAATATTGGCCAACCATCTGAAATGCTGCATTCCACGTCGCGTCCTTGAAATTCAAGCCGGAGTCTCCGAATTCATTTTCATTATAGCCATCAGCCCAGGCAGCAATCTCGTCAAGCCCGGCGAGCTCGACGGGATCGCAGTCGACTAGGAACTTGAGGGCTTGAGGTCGCAAGCCTCGCGTGTTGGAAAGGGTAGATAGCGTCCAGAGGTGGTAGAATGATCTTTTGAAGCGTGCGCGTTCGGAAGGTCTCAGTGCTGGGTTGTCGCCACGGGCGCGGTCGAGATTGTGCACCTGGCAGATTTCGTCCCAGTGTTTGCAGGCAGCGGAGGCGCAACGGGCGTTGAAAAGAAAGCGCTCATGGCGAGAGAGGGAGGGTGCAGGGAAGTTTGGACGGGCTGCGGTGTGGGCCTCTTCTTGCGCAGCGATCAGACGCTCAGCGTCGCTGAAATTGGGGAGGGCTCGGACAGCGACGGCGAAGAAGATAGCAGGGGAGTTGGCGAGCCAAATGGAGTGGAGGCCTCGGGATGTCCGAGCCAGAGCATTGACGACGGAGAAGTCGGCTGTGGATTGGAAGATCTGGCAGAGTATCTCTGGTGGGAGGTCTATGATGGACATTGTGATCATCGATCCTTTTCAGGCAGCCGATAGAAGCTATCAACGTTTGGTCATGGGGATATGAAACTGTGATTGCGGGTTTACATCTGGTAACGGATGCGAATTGTAGTTCAGTCGGGCATCCCAAGCGAAAACCGTCGTGCCACTTGGACGAAGTCTTGCCTCGCAGTATTCATGGGCGCAGCTTCGTGAGAGGATGCAGTTGGAAACGGAGGGGGAGGCGGTGAAGTCTCAGGATGAAGGTGACGTCTCAGCCTATCATAAGTACCTTGTCACGCTTGTACAGTATCTACCCCAATTATTCGACCGCTTGTGAAAATCACTTTTAGATATTTTCGGGCCCACGGGGCCCCAATCCCCCAAAATCAGTGCTCCAGCCATCACACCACCACAAATGCTCCTAATCTAATAGAAATAAATGCCTAAGAGGAGGATAAGCAGTACGAGCAGTACGAGCATGATTGTGCCGCTCTGACCGAACCCATTGTTTCGAAGCTTCGTCAACACGATAGTTTAATTCGTCAAAGTCTACAGGCAAGTCGCGACAAGGGCAATCAGAGTGGTCGGCACCATCATCCTTTTCATCTCGCGCCCATGCTGCTGTGGGCTTCGACATCATGGCCTTGCGTGGGAAGAAACCAGGATGTTCGAATATATTGTCACCTCAGCGAATTACATTAGGTGGCTCGTAACACTACGCTATTCATCAATGTCAGCATTAGCATAAGGCGACTAGCAGGATCAAACGCAGCCGTAATAAAAGCAAAACAAGGTCAGTGATAGTCATCTGCTTGTCTGGGCCACGCATAGCCTGATGTTGTGACAATACCATCTGTCTCGTCTTTTACTTCAGTATGGCGAGCACAGGGGTATAATGTCTATAAAAACCATGCTCATTCCCCTATGCCAAATCTTCTTTCCACTCAGAAAGCCAGAACATATTTTCGTTAACTTCCTTTAACTTGGTCTGTGACCTTCTATCTCCTCTAACATTTCTACCATCTTTCGGACGTGCATCCGCATCCTTCACCGTGACCGAGTCTCTCCTGCACGCAGTCCAATAGCGTCATGCATTTCACTCCCCAAGGTCCAGGTTCTCTTCGTTCCATCAGCTCTTTTCTCGCTGTATTAGCACTCACAGGTCCCATCCATTCCGTACTTGCAATTCCAGCTAGCGCTGCAGCTCCGCACAATAAACGTGCACTCGATGTCCCCGGACTGGGAGTCGAGCTTGAGATCGCTCGAATCGTGTACGATCCAAAAGGCAAAAAGTATGAGGATATGAGCCCAGACAGGAGAGAGCAACTCAAGGGTGCAATAATCACACCCATCGGTTTTGGCAAAGACCATCCTAAGCAGAACTGGGATATCACCGCTGAAATTTCTGGCACGAATAAACCTTTCACAGAAATCATCTTAAATGGCAAGAAAAATGAGATCGGAAAACATGGGACGGAGAAACTCGGCGAGCAGATTACCAAATATATGGTACGTACATTCTAATTCACTTCAAGTTTTCGTCTTGCTTGTTCTTACGCGATTGACTTTCGAAATATAGGGGGATTGGGCTCCATGTCGTGACAAAGACTGTAAAGTCCAGATCGAGGGGTTTGCAGAGTACAACCCGTGGGCTGTACTGTGGCCCAAACCAGAAACAAAATTCGATCAACTCGGTATCAGCCCTCAAGTCACAGCGGCACTGCCACTGGGAGGTCTACTGCAAGTCCTCAAAGACGGCAAAGACAGAAAGGACAATGTCCTAGCTAACAAAGGCGCTTCTTACAACGGCAATATCGTCATTGCGACTAAAGACAGCTTCAAGGACTTTGGGAAGATCAAGCCGAACGACATCACCGACGAATTCCTTGGCTTCTTCTCCCTCCTCACAACTTACTGCATCGTCGCCAACGACAACGATGAACGTTATGGTCCCAAACGTTCACTCAACATCATGCCACGTACCGATTTCCTCAGCATGTACAAGAAATTCATCGAGGAGAAACTCAGAGCCGAGATCACCGAGTGCGGTAATTCCCTCTATACCATCGTCTCCACCGTCTCCGGGGTTTCCAACGATAAATTAAAGGACTACGAATTCAAATGGAAGCCCGACGATCTTCGCAACAAGGTTGATCAAGACTGGGATGGCAAAGACGATATGATCAAAAAAGGCCGTCTGGGCGTCAAGAATTTTCTAGATACCTTGCAAATGAACGATAAAGTCGCGAAACATCAGCTCGATCTCCTCAAACTGATGGACTTATCAACCCGTCACGGACAAATCGGCGGTCTGAATGACCGTATGGAGAGCGTAGTGGACCATCCATCATCTCCGGCTCCGATCTTTGAGTTTAGAGACTTGGATGCTATTAAGGGCGGTGAAGTGGCGAAGAGGATGGGGGAGTACGAGGATAAGGCTATCGAGATGCATAAGAAGGCGAAGACAGATAACGCTGTGAGCACTCGGGCAGATGTTGTTGGGAAGTGTAAGCCGAAGAAGACGGAATGTCCACCTGGCCAAGTACCGATTGCTACGACGGGGAAGTGTATGGATGTTGGACCGATTCCAAAGGAGTAGACTGTGTCGTACGATGAAATGTAAGACTATGGGGGTGAATGGAATGGTCTGTGAATTCATTTTCGGGGCAAGCGATTGATTGGTTGGTTGGTCGATACCATCTGAAATCGTTTGGGAATGCCACTGATGATGGTAACAAGCTAGCTGTCATATGAAATTTGTGAGTTGGGAAAGAGCGACAATAACTTGAGAAAAAGCAGTAGTTCCTAGAAGGTAATTATGTTCACATGATTAACCATGCATTCTGTAAGGTATTTCAGTAAGCAGTAGCGTGTCAATAATATTCACAGTATTCATCATGTTTTTTTTCGTGCCTTTTTCCTCGTTCGTTATTTCAATTCTTGGCTGGCAACGATATTCACCTGTTCGTGATACCGACTACGAACCTTTTGATTCTATTCTGTGTTCGAATAGAAGTCAGAAGAGTCAAGAGATCTCAATTCGACGCAATTTGAACGATGTTAGAATGTTGCGTGAGCAGAAAAGTCGATCGTGCAGAGTTTTCACCTACGCGACAACATCTTCCCTAACAGTCACAATCGATCTACGAAGAAGATTAATGACATGTCGATGTCAGTAAAAGATGAAAAGATATTTAACATTAAACAACTCAGATGAAGAGTCTGAGAGTTGTAACTGCAAGTGATCGTGAGATTTGCAATCATCGATTGCGTCGATATACTGAAACATCTTCATCACATCGACAGTGTCATCAAGTAATTGATGAAAAGATATCATCAGATAGAATAGTTGTTCTCAGTCTGAGAATCATGATTACAATGTTCGAAGAAGTAGTGATTCATCGATCATGCTGATATACTGAGAAGACTTGAGCTCATCTTCTTTACTTGACGTCAAGTCATACATTTATTTACATGAAAAATTGAGAGCAAAGAAGAATGATCAGAACGCATTCTCTTCTATTGATCAGAGTCATTCATCGAACGATTGCGATCGCACGTTTATACTAACAATTCATTCAATGTCTACGTGACACAAGTCAAATCAAAAGAAGAAAAGAATTATTCAATACAATCACACTTTATCTTCTCATCATGTGCATCTCTCTTTCATTGCATATTTCTCTGCTCAATGAATGACAATCATTGAGCAAGAGAACACAGCTATCGACATTACAATCACAAGCATCATGAATGCAAAGAAAACGTTCTTCATCTTCGAATCAAGAATCGAATCGGGACATCGTTTGTAAAGAATATCGTCAATGAAGAGCAGAGCAAAGATGATGCGTTACAACAAACAGCACAGGCACTCATAAGAGTTTACTCGAGCGTCACGCGCTGAATAGAAGCTTTAGGTTCATTATTTGGTACATAGCCTCAAACCTATTGTATCGACGACGCGAAGTCGTCGTGTAGTCGGCGAGCGATTTTCTCCCCCAGAGGGTTTTGTCCGTTCGATACACATAGCATAGTTTCCCCCATGGGTCGGATCTAAACCGATGTCACAAGGGTGTATGAATTACAATCTACAATCTACAATCTACAATTTACTTTCTACTAAGCAATGAAGTAAACTTTTTAATCAAGGTTCAGCTTGCACTGAAGGCTATTCTATCGGCAAGCGAAGGTGGCTGACTGCTAGATACATACTCGGAATTGGGTCGGCAGATGCCGGCCACCGGGAAAGTAGATATGATCATTGACTGATTAAGGGCCCCGCCGCATTACTTCTACGCTGACGACTATTGTAGCTGTTTGCTGCCTCGTGCTCTCCCTTCAGTCCCCTCGGTCCTCTCCCATGCTTCTTCCTGCTCCCTCTCTGCTCTCTTACCCTCTCTCTTCTTATCTGCTGCCATCACATGTTACCAGGGAACCGAAATTAGACGGAATGGATACTGGTGCTTTACCAAGAGGGTATCGACGTGTTGCATATTGTCTCGTTCCCATAGATGAAGTACCTGGATCTAATAGAATTCTTGTTCTTTTGCGTCTCTTGAATCAATCCTTCAGTTCCAGTCGTGGCATATCCTCGAACTCCTCGCCCTCTCCGTCCGACTCTGTCTGAGGCGACGAGAGATACGGTACGTAGACCTTTGACCATACGTCTGCAGTGAAGTTATCGGTCTCCTTGTCTCGTTGCTCGGCGGCTTCGGTGGGTTTCACGGTCGGAGAGGTTTTCATGGCAGATTCCAGAATCGTGACGATGAAATTGAAGATGGTTTTCCCGCCTTCTGGATTCATGAAATCGTAGGTCATGGATGATTCAACTTCCCCGTCGGCATTGATGGCCATGAAGCAGTATCGGTATCCGTCCGTGTAGAATCCTTGCGTAACCGTATTCGTCTTCCCAGCTCTTATACGCAACTCTCGCAGTATCGCGAGATACGTAAGAAGTTGCAGTTCAGCTGTGGAAAAGAGGTCGCGCCGCTTTGCCGCCATTGCCACGAGGAATATACCGTGGGCAGCATCGTCCCGGCCGCTATAACCAAAGCCCCAATCTGCACGTCCAGTAACGCGGACTTTCTCGTTCATATTTGGATCCATGACTTCGACAGCCAACTCTACTTCTGGATAAATCCTGACCATTTCTCGAACTTCGGAATCTTGTGAGATGCCTGAGCGAGACGCAACCTTCCGTTTCTTTGGCGAAAAATGAGTAGAATGAAGGTCCATGACATGTAAGTTACAGGCTATTAGCATCATGTCGACAGCAATACGGCTCGTGGCGTCGGTGGCGTCATTATATAACACTCTTGTCAAGTCGCTTAGGTTGTCCTCTAAGAATGGAAAGAGAGCAGTACGTTAGTCTATGAATAGACATTGCAGGTTGAATGTGGCTTTTACTCAGTCTCTGCGGCATTTCATACTGCTCGCATTGCAATTTCCACGGCTTCAATCCCATCCGGCTCAAGTCGGAACAGATATTGAAAAGTGCCGCGAGACGTTCCGTTGTGGCATCGGTGGCAGCTAGCTGTGAGCTGGTCAGTTCTCGCAACATGAATGGGGCGCAAAATTGATGAAGTACAGTCTTTCCCTTTCCGAATTTTAGAATTGCATCGAGCATGACTTGCAATTTGGAGAGCGGATCCTGATGTCGAGCGATTTGAGAGAGACTTTCAACAACCCACCTTGTGGGAACAGTAGCCTTAGCCGAAATTGACTTGGACATCTCGAACGAAGATCAGCGTTATAATTTGCCAGTGAACAACCATGAAGAAAAGACGAAAGTTGGATGAGGTTTAGCTGTACCAGAGCAGAGGGCAGATATGCGCATGTGTTCATTCCTATTAGGGTTAGGGCTAAGCTAGCCATAAGTAGTTAACCCACTGTAGTGAAGAGGATTTTCCTCGCTCAGTGGCCAGCACGTCAATACCATCATATGCCACCCTACCATACATTCCTAATACAACAGAAATTACGTCCAGGCATGCTTACGTAATGCATTTCTACGGACAAAAATATCCGCATGATACACAGTGGATGACTAATTTTAGTTGATACAATATGGGCAGCTGTAGCCGAGCCTAGGGCAACGTCGAGAAACAGGGAAGGATGTTGTAAAGATCAGACTAGTAAAAAGGGGCTTCTGAGCGAACGGATAGTCTATCTACATACATACAAAAGGCCGTCAACTTAAAGAGCGTTCGACTCCTCCTCGGAAATTCTTATGCTAAACGAGAGATCTGAAGAAGATGCTGTGAATGATAGCCGCCCAGTTAGTCTAGCGAGAGTGCCATAGATACCATCCTTAGTCGTAAAGAGTGTCGAAGCATTATCGTAGCCGTCATGCGTTCATCGTATAATGAGAGCGGCCGGAGATATGCAAGAAGAACCGCACCCACCCAGTCTAGCAGGTGCCACAAATACCCACCCACCCCAGTCGTAAAGAGTGTCGAAGCATTATCATAGCCGTCATGCGTTCATCATCCAATGAGAGTGGTCGGAAATATGCAAGGAGAACCGCATCCGCCGATTGAGAATTCCATCTTCTTTGATCAAAGCGAGGGTGCACTCAAGTATGCGCCCCCGCCCCGCCAACAGCAACCGTAAGCAGCACGGGCGCCCCATCAAACACCGCCCCGGACTGATCCGCGCCCCCAAACGCCGCCACGTCGTCATACGGAAACGCATACCCCCGATGGTCAAGATTGACATCATGCACGATCCGCGCATAATGGTTCGTGATCCTCTCCTGGTAGTAGTCGTTGTTCGTATTCGGCTGCAGCGTATCGCTCAGCAGCGTGCTGCGGTTGAACGCCGCGGTGAGCCGCGCCGTGATGGCGCCCATTTCGATGTTCGAGCCGAAGACAAAGGGGCCCGTGCTGCAGCTGAAGATGTCGGCGGCGGAGGGTTTTCCAAAGGAGCCGCCCGAGCCGGAGAACGCGAAGGTGTTGTTTTGGACGGTACCAGGCACCGTGCCCCATTGGGCTTGGGTGTCGATCGAGAGGGGTTGGTTGGAGTATTTGGCGTAGACTTGGTCGACGTAGGGCTGGTAGTAGCCGTTGAAGAGGCTGTTGTTGAGCACGATGGCGTTGTTTGGGCTTAGCGCACGCAGGTTTTGGCCGTTGGCGCCTTGGATCAGCTGGCTCCAGCCGGCGCCGTCGTTGGCGGACTGGGCGCGCAGGCCATCGCAGACGGTTTGCAGGCCATTGGCCGGCATGCCCGAGACATGCTGGGTGGCTCCAGAGGTGTTGGTGAGGTCGAGGGAGATGGGGAGGGAGACGAAATCGACGTAGGAGATGTTGGCGAAGAGCTGGGCGCTGTTGAAGGTGAATTCGCAGAAGCCGAAGTTGGTGTTGAAGTTGGGGTCGGAGGGGTTGGTGACGGAGGGCTCGACGAGGCCGGGGCCAGGGTTGATCAGGAATGTCAGATGGCCGTCGACGGAAAACCAGAGGCGGGCGCCCGCCAGGCGGGGGATTGTGACGGTCCTGCTGGCCCCAGGCGCACCGAGATTGATGGCGCAGTCGGCTTGGAGCGGAGCGCCGGTGGAGGATGGGGAGTCGGGGTAGTAGGGAGTACGGCCATCGGCTTGGAGGAGAAAGACCTTGTTGTTGTTGTCGATGGCGGAGCCGGTAATGTAGGCGAAGACGGTGTTGGAAGTGGTTCGGTTCTGGAGCGCGATGTCAAGAGTAGAATTCGTCATGATGAACGTCGCAATAGAAGTTTCCGGAATAGAAGTAGCGTTTCCGAGATATGTACAAACTGGGAATGGTCAATATTGAGACAAAGGCCTGTGGTCCTGTACTGCCTCTTACGCTAGGACGGGAGAAATCCGCTCGACTGCGCAAGCACGTGCTCCAAACCCTCAAAACAATATGTTCAGACGAAGATGCGAGTATGTACAAAGAACTGGAAACGAGGTTGCGGCGAAGAAGAAAGTCAAAGCCATGCACGGCCGATTTATAGTGAAGCAAAAAGTCCAGAAGAAGTCGAGGCAATATGACTTGAGTGGGCCGCGTGTTCCCACCACTCGTTATCCGAGCGCTCTGTGTGTGACTGACTGGGTTCGAACGAGAACAGCGACATCAAACCCACGCAAATGACTCTGAGAAAATGACAGTCGGGACTTCGCTACCTTAGCCACAAATGAAAAAACGTGCGACAGATCTTGATTCCAACCCATGACATCATCGTCATCATCGTCTTGGTTCGTTCAGCAACATTCAACACCGCCAACACCGTCAAACCCCTTTCAAGAGAGTTTCTTCATTATTATCTAATACGCATTCCTCGCCAAGAAGACTGAAGGCGAAGCATATGAGCACAGCAGATGGTATAGTATAGTATCGATAGATATCAGCAGGCACGGGCACTCGTTGCGGAGATGCTTCCTATGGTGGGGGGAGGCGGCTAAGGCGGGGCAGCAGATCCAATGGCAACTGCCAGCGTTACATGAGCCGCCGCCCTATGGGGAGCCGAGCGCCCCCCGTCCCCGGTTGACGTTGCACGACAACGATGAGAGGGATCCATCCCGATGGTGCGGCGTGTGGGGGATCAGGTGCGTCTTACCGAGGTAGGTACTGTGGAGTCAGTCGTGGGTGGTGGGAGCGGAGCTTTAGTGGGGGGTGGCGGACGGATTTGGTAAGCGTCGTCTTACCATTTGGTAGACGTGATCACGTGTCGTCATAGAAGGACGAAAGAACGTGTGAAGTACGTAAGAAGTATTGCTTCTTCAATCATGCCTCGTGTATGTACTAAGGCACTTGTCTTGAACGTGTCGAAGCCACCGCAAGGCGTTGACTGTCTGCAAGCTAAGGCGGATCGCCGTGACTCTCTGTTGTATGGAATGGTATTGACTATTGAGGTGATGGATGACCTTTGAGAACTCCGCTCAGCGTCGTATGAGACAAGCGCCACTAAATCTATCGGAGCGTCAAACCATACATATCGAAATAGCTCAATATATACTGGTCCCAATTCTCGCACTAAAGCCCTAACACGCTACTATAATTACTCGAAGACATGGAAACCTCGAAGCGCAGCTCGTCTTCCTCTTCTTCCCCCTCTTACAGGATAACCTTATGATATCTTGCAAGTATCATTTCACGTCTCTCAAACGCCCGACTCCGAAAGAAAAGCAGCGACAATTCCACCCCACGATCCGGGGTTGTTGCTCGTTGCTACCAGAACTACCCCGTTCTCCACGATCATGTTAGCCACCGAATGAGTGTTGACATTGAACCAGTAAAGACTCTTGGTATTGACAACGTTGCATCCGTTGGTCTGGCACGTGTCGCCGCAAGACTGGTCGCCGGGACTTGGATGACCGTTGAAGAAAGTCCAGAACCCAGAACCGTATACGAATATACTGGACCCTCCATGAAAGGTGTTGAACCAGGCCATGCGGCACTGCGCATCACCACCACCACAGCTGGAAAAATCGGGATCGCCATAGACGCTGGACGGGGTCCATGGTGCAGGAGCAAGGCTGGGATTCCCGTTGCCGCCTTGCCAGTACGGGGTTTCCGATTGCTGCAGACCAACCAAGATATTCTGTGCCTGGTGGAAATTATACTGGTATAGCGTGTTGTGCTCGACGGCCGTTCCATGAAGCCATGTAGCTGCGGTGGCCTCCACTAGCATCCCCCGGCCTGTGGAAATAGTCTGGCCATGCCCGCCATCGAGATCGTGGTCAGCAGTCCAAGCCCACATGTTCTCGATATATGCGGAGGATGAAGAAGTTAGGTGTATCATCAGGAAAGCGGCTTTGCAGGATGCGGGTGGGCCGGCACAATTCGTTTGGACTTTTGAGCCAACAGCACCTGTTACGATTCTATCAGTAAAACCTCAATGTGTTAGTCGAGACAACACTGACCTCCAACGCGGAAGTGGGTGTTCCAGAAGCCCACATCCCCAGGGGAATGGCCCGCAATGTTCACCTCCAAGAGTATACAGCCCTGTAGAACATCTGCCACGGTGAAAAGCATGTCGGAAAATTGCGCAATACCTTCATCTCCACTGGCTCCAGCTTTGGCCATCACTTCCGGTGCATCAGGGTTATAGAAGTTGCTCCCTGTCGCGGAGATGGTACTCCACGCTTCACCAATGACCCTAGAGCCAGCTGGAAAATAAAGCGTGGAAGTCACCATATATGTTCCGTGGGGAAAGAAAAGGATCTTGCATCCGGCGTAGATAGCAATGATGTTGTTTAGATTGTCCGTGTCGTCAGTGCTTCCATCTCCATACACCGGGTAATGAGCAACTTGCTTGACGTTGATGAACTGACTGACATCAAAGTCCTGATACGTTGGAGGCTGCATGGCAAAGTACTTGCCGTTCAAAAGCAGGGACGAGGATCTTGGTGTGGCATAGGTGGTGCCGGTCTGGTGAGACCCTGAACTTGGTCCTCCGGGTGTATAAGCATTACCATATACCCAAGCACTAGGAACGCTTCCTACAAGGATCGAGGTGCCGCTAGCTGAGACGACACTGGTAAGGCCAGAACCAGCTACGAAGTTCTCAATCACCAGAGAGCTATCTCCGGTTTGTTCAGCAAGCGTATTGACCACTGTACCAACATTACTAGCAGTTGAGTCTAGAAGTACCACTGATTGATCTTTTCTGAGGGACATATCAATGCCGATATTGTTGTACTCGAATGTGATGCCGAAGAACACGCAATCGAAGCAATGAGAGACTCGTATTCCAGTAGTACATCCACTAAAAGTAGCAGTTTTGATTTCGTATTGCTGATTGTTCATGTTGATGCCAACAGCACCGCCGTTGAAAGTTAAGTCACCCATCATAGTGCCCGAGCCTCCTTCTGGCATTGCAATACCAGTATGGCCGGAGGAGTAATTTGGCATGTTGAACACAAGATTGGTCAGCTGGGTAGCTTGACTGACGCTCCAATCCAAGATTGTAAAAGTCGTGTCCTTGTTGACATTGTTAGAATCGAGCTGCATGTTTTTGATGGCAATGTAAAAGTTGGTGGTAGAATCCTGGCTGGGATCCTTTCCATATATGAGGGTATTGCCGTTGAAATTTGGCCTGCCATTAGTTAGCCCTAGTATCCATTATCTGACAGTAAGGCGGCCCAGGCCTACCCAGCTTTGAGAACAGGTGGGCTCAAAGGGTTACCCATTAGTACTGTACCGACATAGAGCTGTATTGGAGATTTCAGTATATATGTACCCGCGGGCACATAGACCACCGCTGGTTGACCCGTGGTCCCAAGACTATTGGTATTGCGGCTGTACGGCGTTGGAGAGCCGTCTGTTCGGCTTGTCAGTGTTAGTGAAGGAATCATAACTCAAATAGCCTCACCATTGATAGCCTTTTGAAAGGCATTCTGGGAGTCAGTCGCTCCAGACGGGTCTGCACCATAGTCTGCTACGACATTCCGAAAAACCTTCCAATTCGCTCCGCCAGGGATGAATGGGGACGTGCCGTTGTGTGAGATCTGTTCGTACCAGAAGCTCGATGCGGGTCTTGAATCTAGTGGACAAATACCCGCCAAGAGTTCATTTGGAGGTGGTGGTCTAATGCCCGAACCTGCTGGTAGATTCCATGGCTGTTTTGCGGAGTCCAGGGGTATTTGGATGCCACTACAAGATACTTAGTATGGCAAAGGGTTATAGATCGTGGCAGCCTACCGTCGATCAGGCAGGTGCGAAGTATAGGTATTAATGCCTGGAGTTAGGAAATCCGTGTCATTTGATGGCAGCTCTAACAGTGTGTCAATGGAGCTTATAAGCCCCGAAATCAGCAGGATATTCCTTTGCAACAAAAGAATGATGAACAGAACCGTCCTCATGATTGGACGAAGGGCACGAAGCACTGATAGACGCCGATAGACAACTACTTAATGATAGTGTGGAATTGTCGGTCCTTGGAATGGCGCCGAGAGATCAAAGAAAGAGGGGCAAGATGAAAGAAAGGTACTCTTTCCCTGTAACGGACTTGGTAGTTTTCGCTCTCTTTGTCCGAACGAGACAGTCTCAGAAGACCAAGACAAAGGATGTGACTGCGCAACACGATATAGGGCAGATGACTGGACGTGAGACTTCGTCGGCACTTAGAAGATGATGATGCTCTGGAGTCATTGCGCGCAGTGATATTGAATCTAGTCCATTAATCTGTGCGGGCCAAGGGTGAATACAGTTGTCACGCATCTTTTGCACCTGACCCCTCCGTGGTGCGGTTTGGGGAATATAATGGTATAAACAATGAAGTATCACAAGTCGCAGATAGAGTCTTGTTGGTGTGGGCGATAATGGCACATGGGCGAAAACAATTGCGGAACGAGAGTGGCGATTCTTATACTGGGCCGGAATGTTACAGTCATGCTGAAGGATCGACTTGGAACACCTTTCTGCATCAATAGTACTACCGTACAGGCTTCGTGGTACAGCCTACTAGGCCACGACTCCTATTCCTTAATAAGAAGGGTTGCACTGTGGGGTCGACCGGGTCATATAAGAATAATGTTTACCTACAGTGTGTAAACTTTGGTGAACGTGATTGGAAGATTCGTGCAAGGTGGTGGGGTGTGCTTACTCTCCACACCATCTTCCATATCCAGCTACCGCGTTTAGATATATCATCCCTCGCCTCGTACAGAATGTTTGTACACTCAGTCCCATTACTTTCTTGCTCTGTCGGCTAAGTTCTGAGGAGTCTTCCCAAGACAATGGAAAGCTCTTGATTACCAAGCAAGAAAACCCTACCACTTGCGACGGGCGCGGGTTTCAGTCTTGGTGCGGGCCGACCGCATCTTTGATACAATCACCGAGGAGTCTCGAGTTCAGGGACAACTTGGCGCATCTGAAAGAGTGACTGACCGGCCTGCTTCTTGTAGATGAGGACTGGTGGTCATTCCATGGGCCGAATATCATTGTGTGCTCGTGTCCAATACGTACGAAGCCCATTTCTAAGCATTTTCTTCTCTCGCTTAGGGGTCATACTTATACAAGGAGCAGGCGACAGGATAACCCCGAGGGCTCCCCAAGCCTGACATCTCTTTCAGTGCCGCTGAGAAACTCTGGAACTTCTTCGTATGACATTCTGTCGCCACCCTAGACATATGTGAGGCCTAGGATCAGATTATATAAGGATTGAGGCTTTTCAAGATTGACAGGTCAAATAGTAATCCAGATCTAGGTGCTTCGCCACGGCTTTTGCAATCTCGGTATAATTGTTGCTCTCGTGTTTGGTGGTCGCATCCATCATTTCACAAAGGGAGAAGTCGAACCAGGGATCCTGCGATGAACGTGTAACTTAGTGATTACTATGAGGTCTCGGGAAATTACCGGAGGAATTCGCTGAAAGAGGCTGCGGAGGATCATCTGCCAGTTTTGACTTTGCTATTTGACTGCGTGGAAACGGAATCAAGATAGCAGCGCTCGGTCGCCCCGTACTTGGAAAATGCCTGAATCGCCGCAGGATTTCTGCTGAGTACTGCAGAACAGCGGCCCTTGGGTGGTACTGCTGGCTGTAACTAATCATCCTAGGATCTCAATTCCTCCGGTCAACATCATCCGGTAAGACGCAGGAGACCCAGTTCCGATGTTTTTTCCATGTATGGGTTGCTCGCCTCATGATTCAGTACGCTATGAGGCAGACCAGACGATTGGAGAGGTGTGATGGATGACGGTACGGTGATCGACAGGGGCCCACAAGTGCGGCGCATCGAAGCTACTCAACAACAGAACCAGGGTTGGTGACATCGTTACAACTTCAGTAGTAGTAGGGTGGATAGGATGATGTTGATTAGTGACAATTATTAACAAGAAATGACTGAAGTGGAAGCCCATCCATGGTACAGAACGCGGAGCGTATGTCCGGATTAAGATGGTTACCCGGACGTGCCGGAATCGAGGCTGTGGGCTCCAAACATTCAGGTACAGTTTTGTATGCAAACCTTCTTAATCGTGCAGATATCTTCCCCTCGATTCATGAAGTTTAATTTGGTGGGCCCGATGCAGCAGCTTCGCACATATAACGTGAGCTTCACCCACTCTGCCTTCTCGGATATTCTTCTCAAAGCCAATAAGATTCAACGGTACCCGAATAACCAGGTTATACTCAAAATATGTTATGCAAAACAGTAAGACTATATCAATCCTTTGTGGAAAGATGGCGATCTGACTCGAGCTTAGCTTCTTGCCGGTAGCTCATTTGTGCTGGCTGTGATTGCAAGCCCATATCCTCAAGACGCTATCAGTTTCGCTCTTAGGTCGACGGTAACCGCTTCCTTTGGCAACAAGCAAGGCAATTTCCAGCCCAGCACAGGTGCCAGTTCTGGAAACGGCGTCAGTGCGGACATAGCGGCCGTTCCAGTGCCCGCTGCAACTGGTGGCCAAGTAACAAACCCTGCCGTTGCCGTGACTTCCATCAACAACGCCGATGGCGGCTCCGGAGCAGACAGTTACAGGCAGTACAACGGCGACGGCACCACTGGCGCTGGCTGGCCCGATAGATCGGCTTGGGAATCATATGACAATATGTATGTTATTGCCCGACACAACCGACGAATGCACTAACCATCAGTAAGGTTTAACAACAATAAACCCGTAATGTTCAGCTCCTGCAACCAGTGGGGTGCAGCAGTCGACTCAGATACAGAAGTCACCGATCTGTACAACACGATTCAATCAGCCGCCACCGCGACCAACATAGACCATCGTTTCATCTTGGCCGTCGTAATGCAAGAATCAGGCGGGTGTGTGCGCGCTCCAACATCCAACTTTGGTGTCCGTAACCCAGGCCTAATGCAAGATCACGATGGCGCCGGAACGTGCAATGATGCAGGCGTCGTCCAGAACCCTTGCCCGACCTCTGAAATAAATCAGATGGTATCCGAGGGCTCAGCTGGTACCCCTAGTGGGGACGGTCTCGCCCAATGCATCAATCAGTCCAACGCTGGCGATGTTTCCGCTTTTTACAAAGCTGCCAGGATCTACAACTCAGGCTCCATCGATTCATCCGGAGATCTTGGTGCGGGGATTGCCACGCATTGTTATGCTTCGGATATCGCCAATCGTCTTACAGGATGGGTTATGGCACCCCATGCTTGTACACTCGACGGTTAGAAGATGGAAGTTTCCGGATTGTATGTTCTGTGGTTGAAGTAGATGGACTAAGTGTGCAGGGGTTCGCTGGCGCAAAAGGCTCTTTCCCCTGGTTCCACTTTCTCGTGCTATGGAGTTCTTGCAACTTTAATGCCTTTTAAATACTAAAGCACCAAACATGTACGAGTAGACGATACGATGCACAGAGAAAGAAGCACATGAAAATCGGCTGAGTTCAAAGAAATTTCGGGTGACCCAAGCAAGAATACTACATGATGACGAGACCATCAGGCGTGGATAGGAAACATGGAACGGTCGGGAGTGGAACTCGGAAACGTAGAGCTCTACGGAGTATTCCGTACCTAACCAGGTATCCACACAACAACGTGTTGGAAGAGGAAGTTGCCAGTACCTTTGATGGCTGATCCTGATGATCGACTGAGGCGTAGCACGAAGTACACCCTTCTTCATCTCAAAGCCGGGGTGGGGGAGACCTCATAGTGACCTGACGATGATACCGTGTTACGGAGAGAGAAGGTAGTACGGAGGAAGAAACGATATCGCGAGGTTTTGTTGGAAAGTCCCTCTGAAAGACTTACTAAGCAGGCTATCGTAAGCTCCGAAGACGCTAAGCCTTGTGTGTCGCATCATCTGGTATCTTACCTTCAGGTACTCCGTACTCCGTACACACACCCACGACACCGTCCTCGTGTTCCATCTTACACTCCACCTCCCATCACCAACAACTGTCCACCTCGATTGTATCACACCACACACCCGCTGAGATGCTATTATTTAGCTTTATCTGTCAACATACATCTATGGAGTCGGGGATCCTGGAAAGCGATGCACAAAGTCGAGCGGCGGCGTTCAGATCCTAGACCACACACTTGGAAGGAAATCCCAGCTAGTCTTTCCTGTGGTCACATTCGGACAATCTGGCCTAGATTCCAACAACGGCCTGCCTCAATGTCTAGGTGGTTAGAAACTCGCCTTACATACCACGTCCAGCTCGGGATCGTGGTGTCCAACTTACACGAAGTCAATTTAAGGTCGATTCATCTATCCAGCTACAATGCCCTTAATGCAAGCAACCGCTTCCCTGTTGACTACCCGCTTCAAAAAACTAAGCACTTGGATCGATGACGAGCCTGTGCTGGATCGCTGTCTCGCTAACAACATGCCAGCCTTACCTCCCTTCATGTCTGCCTACCAGCTCGACCAATAACCATCGTTTTATTATCACTACATCTAGCCTCTACGGCTGAATCCGCGGCCGAGCAACACAATGTTTGAAACACCATAATTTTAAAATTTGAGATCAAATGGCGTTCGAGTCACCCAATGGCCGAAGGAACTTGTACGAGCTGTGGCATACTTGGAGGGACCATGAACATGCAACAAGGTGTCCAGGTTTACATTTGGAAAGATGCTCGAGGCAAGATGTTGGATAACTCACTGGTCGAGACGAAACAATCTATCGAAGGAAGGAGCATGGTAAAGTTGAAGGCACAGAGGCTGAATACATCATGGCGAAAGCGCACATGAGAAATCAGCGATACACATGATGTTCTATGGTTTTCCGGGAGATGGATTGCAGTCGAGTACATGAAGATTCTCGGCGGTCTTGAGTTCGGACGTACATACACACTTTGCTTGGAGACATTATTGATGCGAAGATGGCAACGACCAAGGCTGACAGTCCTAGTTATCACTACATAGAAGTGTCATGTAGATGTAGGCTTCGCTGATTGGCGAAGTAAGAAATTGGAAAGCTTTGTAAGACTTATAGGAAGCCACAGGATAATATCAACTACGAAGCGCTCAATAATATTGTCAGCGATAGTCGGTCTCACAATGACAGTCCCACAAGTTCTGGTGAAGCTCATCGTGAATGCTTGCTAAAAGTCAGATTTTTACTGCTTGCCTGGGGATTCCCCTCGAATGTTGACGCGGTCAAATCAGCATTGCCATCGCCTAGCAGAATTACAGTAGCCTTCCCACCGTCGGACCTTCACCATCACGTATCACGCCAAGATTGCTCAACCCCTAACAGACTACCATCACTGGAAACATGAGCTTCAGGATGGATAACACCAAGTTGTCGCCGCTTGAATGCCTTCCTGCGGAGATATCGTGAGTACAGTCTGATACAGCGAAGAGAAGATTCTGCAGCCATATCAATTTTGACCCTACATGATGGAAAGACAATCTGTTCTGCTTGAATACTCTACACATGCCCGGATTCATCACATTTCATGGGACTGCTGTAGGGAGATTGCTGTGCATCGACTTGACTAATCTTTTGGTAGAGACCAAATATGCCGTTCTCTTACGCCCTCGAATATCTGTGTTCTTGCACGATCATCACAGGCAATATACAGAATCGTTCAAATACCTTTGTACCATGATCCCCATATCGACAAATTCGAATCACTCACCTTGTTTGTTCGCTCTCTCAATGAAATGAAGTTGAGAAGACAGGGCTCTAATAGGCTTTCCACGAGCAAAGAGATTGCAAGATTAAGCATCACAGTAGATCCAGTCAAAGATGCTGCCAGAAATACCAGTGGTCGAGGGCCAGCAGCGGTGCTTCTTTCGAGGATGATAACGATAATTGCTCAGTGAGATGCTCTTGTTGTCGAAATATCAGGGCTCTAACCAGCTGCTAAGATTCACACAGACATTGTCCGAAAATCAACATTTCCCTATGCTTCATCAACTCAATTTGCAGCCAAAGTCCAGTTGCTACGCTAGGGACCGAGGCGTTTCCTCGTGTCACCAGCATTACTCTTTATCTTGGGTCCCACTTACAGATAGAGCCCTGGCGGAATCAGTGTCGATGCAAGCCAGATACGAAGTTTTGGCGTCCTTTAGTCAATGGCATGTCATTACCTGACTGCAAATCAGTCGAGGTACATCATTGGTGGGCTTCGCCTCCACCCAAAGGCACAAGTATCCTCAGCCAGGCCATGGATTGTAACTACTATTCCGACTTTCACGGCTATCCCGGCTTTCCTGGCAAACCAGAAAGCCTCGGACTACTTGACGGCCTGGGAAAGCTCGAAAGGATTTCGTTAGAGAGCCCTCCGGAGCTTGACAAGACAATTTTAGTACAGCTTCTCGGCCACCAAGATTCACTGGCCTCAAATCTCAAACATCTCGAACTTCGCTTCTGTAACCTCGACCCTGATATAATTTCAAAACTAATTCAGCAAGCCTCTCCAAGCTTGACACATGTGACACTACTGCTTGGAGGAAGGACCAACACGATGGGCTACCAAGAGGAGAAGCCTCCTCATCTATGTCCCCTAATACGAGAGTTTAGCAAGAACCTTGTTCGTCTAGAGTTTTCTGCTCCTTCGGTTTGCACAGAGATAGTTTATGACGATGATGAGCTACGCGAGATTAGCCGTGTAAGGACTGATGAATCCGATAACTATGCGATACATCAGGCCATTCTAGCTTGTCGAAAGCGGAAGAAGACACAATACCGTAAGGAATGCATGCAAGAAGCTTTCAGAGAAGCCGGCAACGATTCTAACGCCCACATTGAGACAAGAACCGAGCTTCTCCTTGACCGTGAAGAAGAGCAGCGAAAAAGGTTGATCCGGAACTCATGGAAAAGAAAGATCATTAGCTGGCAGGGCAGTTGTAGGGCCGAGCGCTGGGCCGAGCTCCAACAGGGGGCGAACCTGGCGGAAGCTGGGATAGAGTGGACTCTTGCAAGTAAGATCCCCCCCCCTTTCTCCGGATGGAAACCTATCTTTGTCTAATGAGAGCCATTGTAGATGCTTCCGCTCAAATCGCTAGTCGACATCTGGATGGCTTGGAGGAGCACATCCCGTATGAACCGGAGATGGAAGAAAAGTGCACGGCCAATACTTAGGACCCCGAACGGATGGTGTTTTGTAACTGTAATAAATACACGGCTGCTCTCTCGACTACTTTTCTTGCACAACTTTGACATAAGCTAGATTTGGTGGAAACACTGGAGAAGCCGTATGAGCTGGTGTTTTACGAGGACTGCTTGGCTTTTTAGGCAATTGTATGAAATTGATGGGATATAATAATTTATGTGTAAACCAAATGTAATTCGGTCAAGACGCTCACTGTATGAGTTCAACCAATGTCTCACCCATCCCCAGCATATACAATGCCGTGCCGCTGTGTTTGTAGAAATTATCTTTCACATTCGGGTCTCGAGTCCCAAGTCATAGCTTTATAAGCCTTGCAACTGTATTTCTTGGATAGGTACCTAGCGCTTTCTCCATTTTACCAAGGTACCCCTCAATCATTCATCCTCACTCTCCATACTCCACAAAATAGCAACCATAACCGAACTTCACCACTCTCTGGCCTCCCTTCAGAACAAGAATAACATGCTGGGTGCCAACCACTTTTATCCAATCCAGCGGACGGAAAATTTGTTCCCAACTAACCCTTACATCCCAGCCTCGTATTTGGTAGATTTTATCTCTCGCCTGTGTATTGCTTCCTTGCTACTAAACTCGCACACGTTCCGGTGGCTCTACGTATTCAGAGTGCTCGACAACTACTCTCACATTCCCCTTCCTCATTTCCCCAACAGCAACCCCTTCCCCCCTTCAATTCACACAAGCTCATAATACACCGGCAAGCCCTACCCTTAATCCAAGCACGTTTCTACCAACACCTCTCACCATTTCCCCATTTCACCACCCTGAGTATCGACGTCCATACCACCCGTCCCGTTCCACCAGTCCGTTATATTATGCTCACACCTTCCTTCCTTCTCTGTTAGCGACGTCCGCAATATCTCCTGCTCACTCTCTAAAAGTTTATCATTTTCACTCTCGCTGGATACAGCCTTTTGCTATTTCAGACCCCCGATGGAGGCACTACGGCTTTTCGGTTTCGTGGCTTTGGCAGTGGAGGTCTGGTTTTAGATTTTATGCAAGGAAATACTTGGACTGGTTTGGGGGATTTGCTGCTGGGGATGGGATTGGCAAGTTTGGATGCTGGAAGTTGGGGTATGGCGAGTTGGTATTGATACTGTACAATTTGGCGAGTACTCTGGATTAACCAAGATGGATATCCTCAAAGAACAACGGTTCTGTGTTCTCTCATCCATCCACAAACCCATCTATTCATCCAGCCGCCTACCTTCATATTCTCCCAGCAAGCCCAAAACCACACATTTAATTCTGTCACCCCAGTTCAGCAATCTACACCAAAGTCAAATTTCCACCTACCCACTTTCCATCTAAAAGTTCCACATCTGCGTTCTTCATCCTCTTCTCTTTACTTCTTGATTTCCTCTAAGCTTGCTGCCGAAAGGATTTATCCTCGACTACCATTTTTGCGGGTTTTAAGTCTTCGTAGTACGCCTCATCAAGAAAGACTAACCTCTACCCAGGTAGAGGTAGAGGGCCGAGTACCATTTTATTCAATCTCTTTGTAGATGCTATAGAAAGCCTCCATTCTTCCTCTGGGGAAGACTCCCCTGGCGAGTGGGTTGGGGGTTTAAGAGGCTTGCTGATACAGGAAAGTAGCTGTGTATATGGTTGAACCTTGTCTGAAGTACGACGTGGTATGTTGAGGACTTCACTTAAGAGTCCTAAGTCGCTGGACATATCACTAATCATCTTGACGGGGGCAATGCTTTCAGCTCTTCCTCGTTGAACCGTCGTATCGTTTGTCAGCTGCTTTATCTTACAGACGGGACTCGTCTGTTAGTAGGTTTCAAAAGTCTTTGCAGCGACAAAGGTGAGCTACAGTCACTCTCTAAAATCCTAAATGATGATAATTAGGTTGAGACTCTCTACGAAGGTTAGGAGGTATTCGAACCTTCTTGCTCTTGAACAAGGGCATGATGGTCATTTGTGCAATACTGTACATCGCTGCTTCGTCAAACGATCCGTCAGGAACCCCCTCCTTGTTTAAAGTAAAAATATTAGTAGTCCGATAAAGTCAAGTCTTTTCTCTGGCAGGGCATTCGTTGAAGAACGGCCGAAACCCTCGGATTATAAGTGGCTACTGCACAAATGGCCATCGATAAGCTCATTCTCCCTCAGCTGCTGAGAGGGATGAGTGGTTCCTCACGAACCGCAGCACCTCACTTGTAAACCCCTCGGGATTTTCTTCTGCAATATAATGACCAGCTTCTTCCACCACAGCCACTTCAAAAATTCCCTGCTCATGAACCTCACTGAACATTTCCAAGGCTTCGTCTTTATGCGCGCTTTTATCCCCACTGAGTGCCATGGCCGGAACCTTGCTTTTCCCATTTGTGTCTATCCAGTGACGGTTCTCTTGGGCATCAACCTCAAAGGCCCTATAAACCTCCAATGCACACCTCATAGCTCCAGGCTGCGAGTACATCTCGGCATAATGATCCAGGTCCGCGGATGAGATAGCTGCCGCATTGTAAATAAGCTTAGAAAAGAAATGTTCAAGGTAGATGCGCTCTCGGCCTGCTATTAAGGCTTCTGGCAAATCTAGTACGCTGTGGAAGATGAAATGGAACTGTTGTACTGCACGTGTTGTCTTGTTTGTGTGATACACGACTGTTCCAGGGAGTGGACACTCGCCCCACACAACACTCATGACACGGGAATGATAGCGTGAGGCGAAAGCGTAAGCAATCATGCCGCCGATATCATGGCCGACCAGGTGTATTGGGTCATCGATTTCAAGGTAGTCAAGCAACATTAGGATATCTTCGGCCATGCCTGACTTGGTGAAGCCTGAGGCAGGCTTGGAAGAGGCACCAGCTCCACGGTAGTCGGGAGCTATGATACGGTAGCCAGCAGCCGCTAAGGGTGTTATGACATGACGAAATTGGTAGGATGTCTGAGGAAAGCCGTGGAGAAGGAGGATTATGCCTTCTTGATCTGGAGGGTACGGAGGAGGGCAGTCGATGTAGGCAAGGCGAATTGGCGGATCGGTCTGGAGGGAGGCTACCAGCTGCTTCCAGTTGGAGACGTTGGGGGTTGAGAGTGTCATGCTGGCCTTCGATGAACATCTCCCTGCGACAAGAACAAGCTGCGTCAATGCAGTGCGCGGAAATCAGGATTCACTATCCCGGCTGTCCTGCTTCAGCACTTCCGAAGTGACAATTTTTCCATCGTGGTACATTCTCAACTCCGGTAGAGACTTAATGTTGAGCCTGAGTGGCACAAATGGAAGAACTGAGGGGTTTGCGCATGACGTCACAGTTGCCAAGCCGCCTATTCTACGCGAGAAAGAACCTTGAACACCAAACAGCAGGAAATATAGCATACAACGTGCCAGATGATATGTAGAAGAGTCTTTCGCGCATGTGCTACGTCTGTATTCTGATGATGGAAGAATGATTGTCCAATTCAGCGGTTATATCTCCCCGCAATGATCTGACATCCGTGTCATCCCAGAGATCAGTTGGCTTGACGATGCCACGGACATGGGACCGCTGACTATCCTGCGCTCCCTTGGTTAGTATTTTACTTAGAATTCCTTTCTCCCCTCACTGATGCACTTCTCCTCTGGCTGGGCCATTGTCATGCCTCTATGTGGATCGGAAGATTCTTCCTGTCATCGACCTCTTTGAACCCATTTCTCCATAGCGTAACCCAAAAAATGGGTTACCCAACACGCAAATCATATATCGAGCGTGCCATTGGCTACTTGTTCGATATCTTTGCGCTCAGGCCCTTTCTTGTCTCGATTTATCTCCCCTGGGCAGTCCTGTTCAACAATTCTAGGGCTCCTGTACGCTAATGGATCGGACGGAAAGATTTGAGATCCAGAGAAGATCACCACGTAACAAATACATGCGCATGGGACTTGCGCTCGCTGGTCACGATGGGCCTGCAAATTTAGAGACATGCAAGCAGATATCCTCCGAAATGGTACATGGTGTATTGGAGCAATTTCAAGCCTTTCCATAAGTCAATATTTCATGAAGAAGGTCGCAAAATAGAGAATGAAGATCGAGCAACAAAAGTTGATACGTGGCTCAGCACATATCTCTTAGGCTCCAAGGGTTGCTCTCTGAAGTTATGCTGTACCATATGGGGACGAGATTTGGACGTCTAAAGCTGGACTGACGTGAGATTATAGATTTGCTGGTATAGCTGGCACACCTCAAGTTAGCAGGGCAAATCGGGAGTGAGAATTCTCGCAAAAAACCACATTCTGGGGATCGTCGGCACGATCTGGAATTGGTTTGGACCTTGCGGGGAAGAGCCGTCGCTGATATTTTCCTCGGTTTGGTCTAGTATGTATGGATCAAGTCGACCGATCAACCGTACTCCCCCTTGAGGATCGGGCGGGAATTTTAGCCAGAGAAGACATGAAAGGTTGAATATACGGTATAAGAAGGTGTCCAGAACCTACGCTCGCTCCTCCTTCTCTCGGTGTAAGCTCAATCGTTTGTGTTCCATTCTTTACCTTTGGCTTCTATACGACCTGAAAGCATCATGAAGCTTCTTGAAGATTTCGTCGCGTTGGTGTTCTTTCTTCTCCTGGTCTAGTGCGGTTACTCCTATATCACCTATGGACTTTGTACTACTTTGCTTGGGAGAACTTCTACTATATCTTTAAAGACTAGAACTCAGACCATGACAATCACGGCAACTCAGACTATCCGGAACACGGCTACCCCGTCTAAGACCATTTAACTACCCAACACGATAACGGTTACGTTATTTACAACAAATACTACAGTGAAGACGACCGTTGCGAACACGATTACCCCGACGACTTCCACATCTACCTCGACAAGCATCTCCGCCATTTCCGTAACCTCTATAGAGATCTTCAGCATCACCATCACTATTACTAAAAGGAGTACTCGGATATCCAAAACCACTCTCGCGGCATTCCTCCGCTTTACGCCTATCGAGCTGACGCTGGAACGAGTAAACGTACAGCACTAAGAGACTCAATCCCGAGATATGCGAAGCGTAGATAACCAGCACCGGCTTCATATCTACTTACGGTCATCTGTGACGCAGTCATAGGTCTAGTCTTCACTAAAAACTCGGTCTCAACTGCTCACACTATTACTATGACTGCTACTCCTTTAACTAATACGCAAATCATCGCGGTTCATCTTACCATCACTTTTACAGCCTCAAGCCCCGTTCAAGCTACCTCAACCCAGATTGTAAGCACGAAGCTCTTTACTCTTCATACAGACCACGCTTGACTTTTTAGGCATCACAGTCATCTTCCGTGCTACTGTCTTGAGGCCAAAGTCTTGCCTGTATGAAGATCCTGCCACACTAGGAGCTTCATCTATCATTGTAGCCTTTAGTGAAGGGTTTCAAACACAAATCAGAAATAAAGGTCATTTCAATGACAAGAGGTGCAAAGAGAGGCTCGAAGACTTGAAGGTCAGACTCAATGCTGATGAATGTCTAAAGCCTTTGTGAATAGCAAGAGCACTATTAAGCTTCAAATAAGCTCGAACCCACCAGAATGATATTGTCACACCAAATGGATGTTACAAGCCTCTGATGCTTAATATCGCATCCCGAATCTGTCTTCTGGTCGCGATTACTGGAACTGTGGTCGCACTTGAAGTCCTTCTAAGAGAATCCAGTAATTGATCAGGCTTCGGTGCGCAAACCACTTACAAACACCTTGCATGGACTTATACCCCAAGCGCAACCATAGTCTTGTTGTGATATGCTATTGAAGGCGCGAGTAGCTGCACCTAGGCCCTAAGCTCGTATATGGCGCTTAGTAGAGGATCTGTTAGTGGTCAAAAGTCTTTGCTCTTCAACGCGGCCGATCATTCAGCATTCGCTATGTTCTCGTATGCATATTGGCATAATATTCATTGGACCTTCTTTACAGCTTCGATGACCGTAATCGTTTATTCAGCGATCAAGGTCGTGGCTGCAGGGTTATATTCTCATTCGTTAGGCCAGCATTCTTTACAGTCATCATCGGGATCGATCAGTCCTTCATGACATATTTCGACAGGATACTCATGACCTATACAATAAGCGAGAGCCTAGATGAGATGGCGATCAAATTAGCCGTATGAACATTGACTTCACAGATGCAGTTCCCATCGCCATCTGGCACTGCAGGTTCACTCATATTCAGCAACCTCACGTCTAAGTCTTTGTCAAGTGAAGTCAGTCAAGCCCTGGATCATGAAGGTTCGCTTTTAGCGACTGCGCCAGCTGTTCAAGTAGACGTGAATTGGTCGACCTATACTAGCGAGATGTAAAAGAAGAGGGCATTGCCAGAGTAGTCTGTAAGAGTCCGGATTGTTGGGGGTACTTTCCAAACATTCACAGTGCTCTAGTTGATCTGCCGATAGCCTCAGGTATTTGGATAGAAGGCTTCAATATCTCAGCTTTTCCCGATTCTACTTATTATGAATACACTACATCCTTCTATCACACTCGATCTGACGACAACCTTGCCCCTATAAGCGGGCTTTTCATGAATGTTGACGACTACAGTTCCAACTGGACGAGTGCAAACCAGCGATTCAATATAACTCTCAAAGCATTTGCTGAATACTCTTGTGTTCGAAATCTTAACAAAGTCAACATTAACGTCACTTTTAACCGAGCCGTACAGCCGTACCTTGAAGGGACGTCGCTGCTTCCACTGAAGGTTGCAGGTTTTGACGAGCAATCGATACTACCAGCTAATGATCGCCAACGTTACTTTGAACGACCCTTCGGGGTGCGTGTTCTCTCCAATCGGAAATTGCGGAACTTTCACAAGCTGGTTCGTTTCTAGCAGCCAATACTGGACCGATAGCACACTCGATTCCCTGCTAGCAGATGACGGATTCACCATGTTCCTAGGGCTTTTAGCGGCTACCCAGCTGCAGTATCAGGCGGCTGGCAACACCTCTTTCTTGTTAGAGCCCGAACATCTACAGGAAGCGGCCACAGAGGCATAATACTATATAGTACTCAGTCAATCAATCAGTTACGCTCTGTGACGAGTAATGTCGGAAATAGCACTGTTCATCGAACAGCGACAGTCAACTAGCAATCCTTGCGGGCGGTCCAATCTAGCAGTGCCACAATCGCTCTTATCGTACTTCTCGTTGTCGTAATGGTGTGCATAATCTTCACACTCTGGTCGAAGCTGGTCATTGCTAAAGCGCCAAACTTGATCGTGGCGCAAGCCTCTCTCCTCGCCGGTAGTAACCTAGTCCGCAGACTTAGAGAAGAAAGCGTGAACTCGGAGGCAGAAACTAATATCTGGCATGAAGAGGTTTCAGCATGGGATGGTGAACGATCGATAAGCCGCATTCTGGAGAGGAAGCACCTGAGGAGAGGTGGGGAATTGATATTGGAGTAGCGCGTTTGCGCAACACACTAAAGAAGTAGGACCTTTGGCGTTTTCAAAGAGATGAGAGAGTTTTATAATTTGCATAGTCAGTCAGCGACTTTAGAGGAGATGTAATGGTAGAACGGGAAATTTGTACTTCTGACGGTACTTGTTTTCCTCTTGCGCTTCTCTGAACTAGATGCGGGTATTCAACATACCAAGCTTATGAACGTCATTACCATCATTACTTTTCCGTTGACGTTGTCTGCTTCGACGATTAATTGTCGTTGTTGACTGATCTTGTGTGGCTGAGCCTCTGTGGAAAAGACTATCCGGATTAAGCCGATTTAAAATCCCTGCCCGCCCTTAGGATCGTTTAAATTGGGAACATTCGTAAGACGCTCCTCTCTGATATTAGGGATACTTTATCCCTTCAAAATGTTTGAATTCATCGCGAAATTATTGTCTGCGTCAAGAAGGCAGGAGCATATCGCCTCTCATCCTCTCAAGTCATGGCCTCCCTAATTTACGCAGCTGGCGCTGCTACATACAATAGGTAAGCTGTTTTCTTCTGGATGTCTCCTTTGCTTCCCTTAAACGCTCTGCTCATGACAGCTTTACATGGGTCTCCTTTGAACAAAGAAATCCTAGCTGACCCTCCATCAGAATCCAGAAGATCTTCACCGCGCGTCGTGAACGCAAAGAAGTCAACGCCGCCCTCTTCGCCCAGCAAGAAGCTGCCAACGCAGCTCGAATCGCCGCATTGCAAGCTAACACCTGTTTTTGCTCCTCCAGCGATTGGGATGGGCGAAGCCACAATGATGGATGCGCACAGGCTGCGGCCGCCGCTAGAGAACGCGAAAGAGGAGGACTGAACAACGAGCCTGCAGATATTGAAGTAGCGGAGCCTAATGGCCCACCGTCAGTATACATGCTTGTGGACGAAAATGGGCAGATGATGGTGGATGAGCATGGCAGAAAACAGAGATGGCAGGGGAGAGGATTAAGAGCGCTTTTCCAGAGAAAGAGGGGGCCAGGGGAGGATATGGTTCGCGTGGGGTGACTGGACAAGAAATGAAAGCGTATCGGTGACGAGTGGGTAATAGTCTTGGTCCTTGGCTTTGTAGGTCAAAGTGTCGGCTATCTTAATTTTACCGAAAGGTGTAAATTGTGTTGTTGTTGTTGTAACGCCTTGTACTGCTGGCACTGTCACCCGCACAAGGCTCTTGTTGTCTCTAACATGCTATAATCGATCAGCCTAGACCGAAGTCCAGGTCCTTTCTTCTTGGGTCGAAAGCTAATTTTATTCTTCACAGCATCGGGTTATCCTTAACTCTCTTTCATTACCTACTTGCCCATCTAGAGTCTCGCCTTCTTATCGCAACATCTCAGTCTTGCTTCAACTTAGCTCCATGCGCTAATGGACAGACACAGAATGCTTGGTGCAGATATAAGGCATCTGATGCCTCGTTTTGTCGCCTTCCTCCTACGAGTCATGCTTTCATCTGCTTATTGGTGCCCACACTACCTCAGCGGCTTCGTGGTGTGGATGCACAAGGCTGCCTGGAAGCGTGTCCATATTATTGGTGGATCATCTACGTCAGGCTGCATTACAGACGGGTTAGAACCCGAAGTCAAGAGGGCTGCGTAAGCTCTCTACACTTCACGTATATCCAGCTCATGTTATAGAGCGGCAAAGGATTCAACATCCGCAGTCGCATATCTCTTGATTCGACATTATTGATTTTATACGATATGGACCCTCTATCAGTCGCTACTTCGATCGCCGGACTAATAGTTGCAGCGTGTCAAGTGTCTAGCCTCTTGAAGGATTTTGCAGGAAGTGCAAAAGAAGCTCCTCATTCGGCGCGAGCTGTCTTCATGAAAGTTACAGGCATCAGTGTTTGTCTCAATCAGCTGCAAGGATATATATTAGGGAAACAGGAGACCTTCAGATCCCGAAGATCACTCATCATGATTGAGCAAGTCATTGTTGTTCTTACCGACTGCGTTTCTATTTTCTCCGAGCTGGAGCAAACCCTGGAGATGTTGAAGACGGATCAGCCAATGAAAGTCATAGACAGATTGAAATGGACCATGAAAGAGGCAGCAATCGGCAGACTTCTACAGCGTCTTCAGACTTCTAAAGCGTCACTAACCTTTATGCTGACAACATTAACTTGGTAATTTACGCATTTAACCCTAACGTGCATAGACAGTGCAAAAGAAGGCTGACCGACTTATGCTTTTAGTACCTCTATGGACGGGGCTTTGACATCGACTAGAAACCTGAACACTCTTGTTCGTCGGGTGCTCAAGTCCAATGTGAATATGTTTCATAGACTGAGAAGCATCGAATGCATGCATCCTGCTCTAGCTGCCTCAACCGCTCCTTCGAGTGACAGTCTGGGGATTAACGCGCAAGGCAGCCAACGAGCAACAAGTTCAGCATTCTTTAAATTTGCTTTTGAAGAAGACCTTCAAACCTCTAGGGTCTACAAAAGGGTTGCCCTGGACGAGTCGAGATTCTCCAAATCATCTTTCAGCAATTCTATCGAGCACTCCTTTCTATCAGGTTTGAGTCTCTCGGACGTCTCCGATATCAGTGCCATTTCCTTGCCTATTTCGCCAATGAAGCTCTGAAATCATCATCGTTACGGTTCCGGACACGAGAGGAAAATTGATCCTGGTGCATCCCCGTTTGAGGCATGGTACAATCCATCATCAATGGTAAGGCAGTCTTTTCAGCAGCTCTGCAATAGGAAAAGCTAACAGCAGGGTCAGAAAAGTGCATTCATACGCACTGCTTATTTCAACGGACAGTATACCAATCAGTACGCCCAATCCAAAGTCTCTGGCCATCTAACGTATAGGCGGTTTACTATTACCACGCCTCATTGCTCCCCGATCTTCACCGAGGGAGCGAAGCTGGCACAGATCTACGAAGAGCCCACAGGAGGGAGAGATCAAGAATCTTCAAAACATCAGCACTCAGAAGCAGAAGACAAAAGTATTAAGTTTATAGATCCTTGTTGCAGTAGTGTCGAGGTTACGGGTTCCCACTCCAACATTCCTGACCCTATGAAAGATCTCTGGGCGAGGAGGCCCAACGTTGCAGAGAGAAAGCGGAACGCACTGCCTTCACATGCGGGGAACGCCTTAGCCTGGAAATGGACGGTGCTAGATACCTTGAAAGAGGTTCCTTACTAGCCCCATGCGGAATGTTCTATATGTAGGATTTCCTCGAGTACGGCCCTTTTATCTGTTATTTTCTGCCACCTAATTCAATTTGAGTCTTAAATAATATGAAGTAGGAGCGAATTGATCGAAGGATATATCAATGTGCTGGCAAATACTGAACATTTGACTTCGGCGCCATAATGGTCCTCTGTGCCCTAATTCAACCCTTATCATACTGTACGTTCCGACAGCCTTGTCATTTGAAGAGCCCGTACCTCTCACACTTTACAGGCAAATCTTAATTAAGTTCACATCATATAAATTCAAACATATACAGTCTATCGCTAGGTAACTTCACGCCTTCGGATACTCACTGCATCTTGTAATTTTGTAAATGATGTAACGGCAGTCATAGGCTCGATTTTGCAAAGTTATGGAAGCTGAACGGTACATGATGTTTGTTTATATGTCAGCCAATATGTTTAATTGTTTGATGATCCGACTTTGCTCACTTATATTCATCGAGACTCATCCCAGACGCCTTCTGACCGCGTTCGATCCACCTTTAACCAACGGTCTTGGCATATTCCCCTTCTCACTTTCTCCAAGTCTCTTTCCTTTTTCATTTCTTGCATCTTCGAATATCTTGCACTTCCTTAAAACCTCTAGTACTACGTACGAGTATCTTGCACATGTTGTAACCCACCTTTGGTACGGTCCTGTCCCGTCGAGCTCAACTTTCCCAAATCTTATGCTTTCCGACCCTCTTCTCGCCGTGCCTGCTATTGAATCTCAGATCTCATACCTAGCCGTCGGCCGCGTTTCGGATGCCGGCTCAGAAGCAGCCCCATATTACAACTTTGGTTCAGATATCAGATGTAGAATCACAAGAGCTTCCGCGAAAGCTCAAGGAAATGAAGCCGAGTAATGTCCAACGCGACTTGGCCCATACCACCAAGGGCTCAATAGAAAATATTATATGAAGCCGTAAACACGCTGATATCTATCCTCAGTCCCTCTCCTCCAGAAAGTCATTCAAGGCCGAATCGATAGCTGACTTCTCTTTTCTCGTCCAGGCTCCATCGACGATTACATGTCCAGGAGGACATCGGCAGTACAGATAGTGACATCTGTGCTTCGTGGGAAGAGGTCTCCTACGCTGGCGCTAAAGAAGGGAAGGACGTCAGCATGCCGCGGCGTCTGTGCAACATAGGGGCGCTGATGGGTAAGTAGCAAAGGATGGTGACAATGGCCTTCATCAGCCAAGGTGCACGGACGGGTCTATCTTTATATCCGTGACGGATAAGAGTATGGGTACGTTGTTTGGATGCTTAGGAGAACGCCGCTAGAGAGTGATATTCTGGAATATGAGTTTATATTGGGCGAGATGAAGCACGTTAGTATGTGATCGAAAGCTCGGAAGATGAAGGAGCGGTTTGAAGTAAGTGGGAGTGAGTACATGAAGAGTATGTTGAAGTATGTGACGACGAAGGTAGGGGAGGACATTGTGTACTAGATGGGCTTGAATGAGAAAGGTGGCGCAGAGGTGATTTATCCTAAAGATATGAGTGTGTAATGCCATATCCAGTAGAAGAAAAGTTAAACGGTCCGTTTAATCAAAAGTGAATTTATTGACCACCAATATTGACATGCATAGAACGAGGACAACTTCTTCGTTACGCGGCCAGGTAGATTGTGGAAACCGTCATTTACTGCCTTATAACAGCGAGTTCTACTTATTGCTGTTCCTACATACACCTTCCAAAACATAGTAAAAAGGTTTCACAGTGTCGCAGTGACGCCATGCTTCTTTAACAGAGCTCTTGTATAGTAACCTTTGACACCCGTACGGTTCGCTATATCCAGCGCCGTTCCATATTTGCTGCTACAGACATTCACATCTGCCCCCTGTCTGAGGAGAAGCGCAATAATATTGTCGTATAGAATAGGGGCCAACGAACAAGGCTGAATATTTGAAAGACCAACTGCAGCCGCAATCAGAGCAGTTTCAAATTCTCCTCCTTGGAGCTTGACGTCAGCCCCGTGATCGACAAGTATCTTAACAATACTGTCTTTCCCTTTGTGGCATGCCATGTGAAGTGCTGTGCCAAGCTCTGGGCAAGATTCATTAACGTCTGCACCGTAGCGCAAAAGAGAATGAACAACTTCCTCTTTCTCTAGTTGAACATTCCTAGCATAACGTCCACTGATTGCGTTCTGCAATACCGTGCGGGATATCGGTTGTCTGTCAGAGTATGTATGTACGTGACATCCTTGCGGTACACGCCGCGGCATGATGGCTTCACCGCACTCGATTCACATGACGTTTGGGTAAGGTACCAAACTTCAAGGCATCGAAATGCTTTAGCTACTTCTGGAATTCTCGGAATCACGGTTTCGGAATTGGGAAAATCGGCTTCCAGCAACCTTACGGCTTAGGAGAATTCTGTTTGAAGCTCGTTCCAGCACAGCCAGTCAAGTGTCAATATTCCGTAAAGTGCTGCACTAGCATGGTCTGTGCGGTTACCTTGATACATCCCTCAGCCCCTGTTACTAATTTGCTGCCACTTGAACTGTTCTCAGCTATCAAACGTACGCTTCAACCGACTAAAAATTAGCGGATCATTGTACCGGCTCACCATTCTGGAGGGCTGTGATGATTGCTTCAATCTTTTTTTTGATTCGCTCTCAGTATATCTGGTAAGAGCACAATGCAATCAATCCGCCGAGAGAATCTTTGTTGCGATGTTTTCTTGACCAATGATCCATGTTGCTCATGTGATATCTTGATCAAGTCCTACAGAGTTCTTCTTCACACTTGACTTTTCTTACACAGAAATACAGAGTGTGCTCGGACCAATGACTCTTCTGGTTCCGGGTAGAGCACTGTGTAACCTCAAAGTTAGACTCCTATTCAGCAACAACCAAAATATCAAAATGCCCTCATATGACCTCGTGTACCAACAGTAAATAGCCTTACAGTGTCACTGACAGCACCTTAAGGTCACCCATGATATTACCAAATGGAAGTGTGAGAAGGTTGAAGAGAACGACGCGTAAGGGCAGGCTCCAAGATGGTTGAGAGGAATGCTCTGGAGCAGTTTCGTTGCTTGAATTTGGGCGAGGGCGAGGCCAAATCGCAGCTTCTAACAATGGCGTGGACTCAAGCGTAATGACTTTCGGGTACCTGCGCCCCTCCAGGACCTTGCCGATCACTTATGCACGCCATACGAAGCAAGATGCCCACATTGCAACGATGGCTTGTCGTGGTGTCACTAAGCTTGATTCTCGTGCTGCTGTGCCAACATCGACCAGTATTTCGACCTCCACGCATTGGCGTCGTGCCAATTGCCAGTGGCCGACCGACGAGGAAGGAGAAGACAATAAACCAACAGTACCTCAACCCTCAGGAAGAGAAGGTCCTCACACAAGAAGGACTACGGATGGCTGGAAATGATCATCCGTGGCGGGTGTAACATCTACCAATTCTTGCGCAGTTGATTGCCCGTCAGCGGTCCTCCGTGTTTCCAACTTCCGCGAACGATCACGAGATTCGTACATCTAGTAAGAACTGGGTACAGTGGTTTCTCAGACGTAACCTGGAACTCAGACCCAAAAGACTGAAGGCGATAGACCTGAAAAGGCATGGGCCAAATATATATGTGAAGGCGGCGGATTGGTGCACCATCATCGGACGAGAGCTGCAGGTTGTTTCACGACCCTCGTTAGCTTTCGTACTCTGACAACAATAAAGCAATCTGCTGGATTTCCCAAGTTTCTCAAACCTATCCCGTCCTCAAGGATTAAGCGCTTATTTCATCCGCCCTTCTAACAAGTGTCTTTTGGACCACGACAAGTCATCTGTATCTTCATGTATAATTTCAGCATCGCCTCGCGTACACTACTAGTCTCTGCGCTCAGTTTCTTGCCATTCGACCTTGTTGAAGTATTCTTTGATGGATTTCTTGTGGGATCGGTCGTGGAGTGCTAGCGCTGTACGGGCCGCGAATCTATTTTTATAACAATACTGAGACCTCGGGGTTGTTTGAACCATCGTCGGACTACTATCAGAAGCGACCCGTCTGTTTTCCCAGCCAAGTCGTAGACGGGAATAGAAGTGGTGATGATAGGGGTGGGGTATGTCAAGGCGTATAAGTAGGATGGGGCTCCCTTAGATGGATTTGCATCATAAGGTAGATAAAGTGCTCAATTCACGTAAAATCTCAGCCGCATTGGTCTCAAAGGTTAGTCTCTGGCTGGAAAGTCTGTATCTAGGTTAGGGGCCTGAACTGATGCATATTCTTACTCAGTACTACTCGTCGTTGTCGTTGTACGTCTAGCTTTTAAATAGAGTTCAAGAGTTTTCATCACTCGCTTTTCACAATGATTCATCTCCTTCTCGCTCTCGCCACTCTCTTCACCGGCATCACCTCTTTCCAATTCTGGATCGTCGAACACTCCAAAGCTACCCAAGGCGCCGACGTCCACTGGACCTCCTGCCAAAACAACACCGACGTCGCCAACACGAGCCCGGACTACATCAAGGGCATGCAAAAGTGCTTCGACGGCTACAACACCGCCCCCGACAACTGGGATGGCATGAACTGCAACGGCGCCGGTTGGTTCAAGGGCGGGAATGGTGGGTACGCGAACGCGCAGAATTGCTACGCCGCTTGTAAGCCGTGTATCGACGCGTCCATAGCGGGCGGATCGACGGATGTGAAATGTTGAGATGTGTTTGGGACGCCGGGTCCGATCTCAACGGGAGGGAGTAACTATGGGCCCGGTCCTGGGAAGTGGGTTGGGTGTCATATGGGCTTCCATCCAAGTTAGGCGGTTTCGAACGCATCGGTCTAGTTTCTTGGTGCCTTTGCTCTAGATTGTACATCTATCGGTAGCGCTACCTCGAGAGACAATGGAAGAAGGAAATATGTTGCATCGAGAGATCTTCAGTGACCACACCGAGAAAATTAAGGACTTACCTTTTAGAAAGTGCCAGGAAAGATTGCAGATTAAGATTTAGTACGAGTGCCATGGACGCGACTAATACGATCGGTAATGACATGATTGGAAGCTCAGTTCCTTCGACAGTGATCGCTCATAAAGAGACCTCAAGTAAATCTTGCTACTGGTACTGATCACTGCTTATTGTCTACCACAGTTCTGACTTTCCTTCAAGTTGAACCATGGGACTTCTTGCCATTTATAGTGAGCCACGTTTCTGCTCAGTGCAGCAGATGGCTTTATCGCCGATCTAGTTACAGTCGCCAGGAGCATGGGAAATCGAGACCCTGTACTCAAATTCGTAGTGCAAAATAGGATTACCACAGACAGCAAGAATGGCTGCAAGGTTACACTGATACCTGCATGAAAGATTCGCTTTAGAATTATAGCAAAGTCGCTGAATGTAAGGAGGATTACTGGCAATGCTTTTTATGTTTTACAGTGATCTCTACACTTCAACATTTGAATAGGTTCATAAGTTTCAAACGCCGACGTCGGCCTCAACAAAGCATGCGGTTATATTCGCAGCACAAATATTCAACGCAAAGTAACTTCTTAGCATCTCTGAACTAGCGCGCGTAAGATGACTTCTGAATTTGTTCATACCTCAAAATCAAGCTCGACTACTTAACGCTCTCTCTGAAGACGTCGTACGAGTCTACCTGTCTGTCTTCTGTTAACGGCAAGACAAATATCAATCGGACCGCGGATCAGACGGCTATCGAGATCATGTGCATGGAATGACTGTTCAGCTTCATTTAGTAAATTTGATATCTTCTGAACCTACGACATTATGTGAGAGTAGATGTATCAGTGTCCCACATGTCAAAATTTCACTGTGCATCTGGTTGAAACTAATCAGATGAGCGTATAATGAATTAAACATAATCTGAATAAATTCAGGGCGACCCTGTCTAAGCAGTAGATAGAGAGATGTAAGAAGCCAGAGAGATGCCAGAGGGTAGATCAGCAGTGCACCTCGGGAAAATATCTCTCTGGCTATAAGCGTGCTCTTCCTCCTCACACCAAACTGTTGGCGTCCATTCAACAGGCTTGTTCATGTCGAAATCTTGATGCACGTTCAGATAGTCGTTGTAAACGCTTTCATTGTGGGAAACGCCTGCGTTGAGGTAGGCTGAATCTTGTCAGCAGAACTCGAGAAGTCAATCGACGTCGCAGTTAACGGCAACAAAGACGGTCACTTCCACAGACCCTTCATGAGAATCAATATACGATGTTTGCTGACATCAGTCGGAAGTAGTCTTCACGATCTTATCGCAGACGAAATAGTCTCTGTTGAGCTGGCTGACATAGTCTACTTGAGAGATCTGATCAGCGTAAGTTAAACTTCCACAAGTACTACAGAATCGTCAGCAGGACTTTTCGTCTAGAACTAAAAGAAGACGAAAGTTTCACGTTATATAATATGATATAAAGGTTCAGTAGCCACATTTGTTAGACGCAATTGCGGGTTTTGTGTTTGTGTGAGCTGTTGCGTTTGTGTACGTGATGCTGTAGGATCAAGTCGCATCGACGTTGAACACGTTTACGAGGTCGGATGAGCTGAGGCCCTTTATCTCCCGTTCTTTCGAGATTCTTTTTTTGAGAGATATTTCGACGTTGAAAGAACGTGAGTTCTGAACAGCGATAGACTGCGTAGACACTATCGAACATGTTGTCTCTGAACAATCGCAAGTTGCTTCTTCAAACGAAAGCTCTGAATCATAGTTTCATCGTACGTCGA
>JAABUT010000276.1_pt1 | contig 93690 bp, 97 predicted proteins | sample 5559281 | NCBI WGS metagenome assembly JAABUT01 (sample SAMN10711880, study PRJNA513359) | rock metagenome | isolation source: Antarctica rocks | place: Antarctica: Victoria Land, Ricker Hills nord | collected 2016-01-04 | reverse complement strand
TCTCCGCGGCCCCCCCCCCCCCCCCCCCCCCCCCCCCCCCCCCCGCGCCCCCGCCGCGGGGGGTGGGGGGCGGGGGGGGGGGCCCCCCCCCCGCCCCCCACGGCCCGTCTCATGGGTCGTTTCCTGGTCCGGCGCTCCGTCGGCGTAGTCCTGCTCCTGATCGTGGTCAGCATGGCGACCTTCAGCATCTTCTTCCTGGCGCCCAAGCTCGTCGGGACCAACCCCGCGACGCTGTTCTGCGGTCGGGTCTGCAACGACGAGGGCATCGCGGCCGTCGAGAAGAAGCTCGGGCTCGACCAGCCCGTCTACGTGCAGTACGGCTCCTACCTCAAGGGCATCGTGGCGGGGCGCCAGCTCGACAACGGGCCGGACAAGACCACCTGCTCGGTGCCGTGCCTGGGCTACTCGTTCAAGAGCGACCGGGCCGTCTGGCCGCTCCTGCTGGACCGGCTGCCGGTGACTCTGTCCATCGCCGTCGGCGCCGCGGTGCTGTGGCTGGTGAGCGGGGTGCTCATCGGGGTGCTGTCCGCCCTGCGCAGAGGCACCTTCTTCGACCGGGCCGCCATGACCATCGCGCTCGCGGGCGTCTCGCTGCCGGTCTACTTCACCGGCCTGCTCGCCTCCTCGGTCTTCGTCTACAGCCTGAAGATCCTGCCGGCCGCCACCTACGTGCCGATCACCATGAACCCGCTGCGCTGGGCGCAGGGGCTGGTGCTGCCCTGGGTGTGCCTGGCCTTCCTCTACTCCGCCATCTACGCCCGGCTGACCCGGGCCGGCATGCTCGAGACGATGGGTGAGGACTACGTCCGGACCGCCCGGGCCAAGGGCCTGCGCGAGCGCACCGTCGTACGCCGGCACGGCATGCGGGCGGCCCTGACGCCGATCGTCACCGTCTTCGGCCTCGACCTGGGTGGTCTGCTCGGGGGCGCGGTGCTCACCGAGACCGTCTTCGGCCTGCCCGGCATCGGCAAGACCGCCGTCGAGGCGATCGGCCAGCAGGACCTGCCGATCATCCTGGGCGTGACGCTTTTCGCCGGGTTCTTCATCATCATCGCCAACCTGGTGGTCGACGTCCTCTACGCCTACGTGGACCCGCGCGTCCGCTACGCGTGAGCGCTGGGCCCCGCCGGGGACCCGTCACGAGGCCGTTTCGTCGTGCTGCTGTCCTGAGCGACGGCGCGACCTATGCTGAACCCTTCACGCCGCCCTCGTCCGTCGGCGTCCGCACCTTCGGAGGGCCCCCTGTCCACCACCGACACCGCGCCGCGCGTCGCCGAGTCCGGCTCGGGCCCGATGGCCTTCCTCGACGTCCGCGACCTGAAGGTCCACTTCCCGACCGAGGACGGGCTGGTGAAGTCGGTCGACGGGCTGTCCTTCGGCGTCGAGCGCGGCAAGTCTCTCGGCATCGTGGGCGAGTCCGGCTCGGGCAAGAGCGTCACCAGCCTGGCCGTTCTGGGGCTGCACCGCGGCAAGGCCCGGCTGTCCGGTGAGATCTGGCTGGACGGTCAGGAGCTGCTGGGGCTGAACGCCGAGAAGGTCCGCGCCCTGCGCGGCAACAAGATGGCCATGATCTTCCAGGATCCCCTGTCGGCCCTGCATCCTTACTACACGGTGGGCTTCCAGATCTCCGAGGCCTACCGGATCCACAACGACGTGTCCAAGAAGGCGGCCCGCGCCCGCGCGGTGGAGATGCTGGACCGCGTCGGCATCCCGACCCCCGACAAGCGGCTCGACGACTACCCCCACCAGTTCTCCGGAGGCATGCGGCAGCGGGCGATGATCGCGATGTCGCTGTCGTGCAACCCGGCGCTGCTCATCGCGGACGAGCCCACCACTGCGCTGGACGTGACCGTGCAGGCGCAGATCCTCGAGCTGATCCAGGACCTGCAGAAGGAGTTCAACTCGGCGGTCATCATCATCACGCACGACCTCGGTGTGATGGCCGAGGTGGCCGACGACGTCCTGGTGATGTACGCCGGCAAGGCCGTCGAGCGCGGCAGCGTCGAGGACATCTTCTACCAGCCCCAGCACCCCTACACCTGGGGTCTGCTGGGCTCGATGACGCGGCTGGACCGGCTGCGCACCGACCGGCTGATGCCCATCGCCGGCAGCCCGCCGAGCCTGATCAACGTGCCGTCCGGCTGCGCGTTCCACCCGCGGTGCGTCTACGAGCCCCAGACCGGCGGCAGGGGCATCAGCGAGGTGCCCGAGCTCCTCGACGCCGGCAACGGCCACCTGGTGCGCTGCCACCTACCGGTGGCCGAGCGACAGCGGCTGTTCGAGGAGAAGGTGAAGCCCGCCCTGTGAGCGCCCATCAGCTCCACTCCGGGAGCCGTCCCGGTGATCCCCAGCCTGTCGTCGAGGAGACGCCCGTGAGCCTGCAGGTGGCCCGATGACGACCGTCGAGACCAGCCCGGACGACGCTCCGGCGCCGGCCGACGAGCCCGCCGGCGAGCCGCTGCTCAAGGTCGAGGGGCTGCAGAAGTACTTCCCCGTCACCCGCGGCATCGTGTTCACCAAGCAGGTCGGCGCGGTCAAGGCCGTGGACGGCCTCGACTTCGAGGTCCAACGTGGCCAGACCCTCGGCCTGGTCGGCGAGACCGGCTGCGGCAAGTCCACCACCGGCCGGCTGCTGACCCGGTTGACCGACCCGACCGCGGGCCGGATCAGCTTCGAGGGGCAGGACATCACCCATCTGTCCAGGGCCAAGATGCGCCCGCTGCGCCGCGACATCCAGATCATCTTCCAGGACCCGTACTCCTCGCTCAACCCCCGCCACACCATCGGCACGATCGTGGGGTCGCCCTTTCGGCTGCAGGGTGTGAAGACCGAGGGCGGCGTGAAGAAGGCCGTCCAGGACCTGCTCGCGCTCGTCGGCCTGAACCCGGAGCACTACAACCGCTACCCGCACGAGTTCTCCGGCGGCCAGCGGCAGCGCATCGGCATCGCCCGGGCCCTCGCGCTGCGTCCCAAGCTGATCGTCTGCGACGAGCCGGTCTCCGCGCTCGACGTGTCGATCCAGGCGCAGGTCATCAACCTGCTCGACGACCTGCAGGAGGAGTTCGACCTCACCTACGTGTTCATCGCCCACGACCTGTCGGTCGTGCGGCACATCTCCGACCGGGTCGCGGTGATGTACCTCGGCAAGATCGTCGAGATCGGCGACCGGATCTCGCTCTACGAGCACCCGATGCACCCCTACACCCATGCGCTGATGTCCGCCGTGCCGGTGCCGGACCCGCACAAGGAGGGCAGGCGGGAGCGCATCCTGCTCAAGGGCGACGTGCCCAGCCCGCTCAACCCGCCGCCAGCCTGCCGGTTCCACACCCGTTGCTGGAAGGCCCAGGACATCTGCAAGACGGTCGAGCCGCCATTGATCGAGCTGCAGCCGGGGCACGCGGTGGCCTGCCACTTCGCCGAGGAGAGGGATCTGCTCTGATGGTGACGTTCCTGTCGATCCTGCTGGTCGTCGCCAGCCTGCTGCTGATCGTGCTGGTGCTGCTGCACCGCGGCAAGGGCGGTGGCCTGTCCAACCTGTTCGGCGGCGGCGTGTCGTCCTCACTGGGTGGCAGCGCCGTGGTGGAGAAGAACCTCGACCGGCTGACCGTCATCTGCGGCTCGGTCTGGGCCGTCTGCATCGTCGCCCTGGGCCTGCTGCTCAAGGACACCGGCCCCCCCGCCTGACCCGCCTACACTGACCCCTCCGGCGGCCGGGACGACCGGCCCGGGACGTCCCGACGAAGGAGCACGAGACAGTGGCAGGCGGCAACGCGATCCGGGGCAGCAGGGTGGGCGCCGGTCCGATGGGCGAGGCCGAGCGCGGGGAGGCCGCACCGCGTCGGCGCATCACGTTCTGGTGCGCCAACCATCACGAGACGCGGCCGTCGTTCTCCGACGATGCCGCCGTCCCGGAGACCTGGGACTGCCCGCGCTGCGGCCTTCCCGCCGGCCGCGACCGGAGCAACCCGCCCGCGCCGCCGAAGAACGAGCCCTACAAGACCCACCTGGCCTACGTCCGCGAGCGGCGCAACGCCGAGGACGGCGAGGCGATCCTGGCCGAGGCGCTGGCCAAGCTGCGCGGCAAGTAGGCCCAGCCAGACCGGCGCGCCGGCGGGCCACGCCGGCCGCCCAGCCGGTCCCGCGGCCCGCTACCGGCGGCGCAGGTCGAGGGGCAGTCGGGAGGCCGCCGCCTCGTCGAGCAGCCAGAGGGTCTGGGTGCGGCCTCGCACCCCCGCCACGGGCACCTGCACGCGCCCGGCGTCGCCCAAGGCCACCGCCGCCATCGGGGCCTTCGCCTCACCGGCGGCCACGACCCACACCTCGCGGGCCTCGTTGAGGGCGGCGAAGCCGAGCGTGATGCGGGTCGGCGGCGGCTTCGGGCAGCCGTGCACGGCCAGCGCGGTGCGCCCGTCGTGGGCGGCGGGCGACTCCGGGAAGATCGAGGCGGTGTGCCCCTCCGGTCCCATGCCGAGCAGCAGGACGTCGAACGGCGGGACGTCCCGGTCGACGGGCGCCGCGGCCGCCAGCTCGTCGGCGTAGCGGGCCGCGGCGGCCTCCACGTCCGCACCATCCGGACCGCCCCTGGCGCCCATCGGGTGCACCCGGGTCGGGTCCAGGTCGAGGTCGTCGAGCAGCGCCTCGCGCGCCTGCCGCTCGTTGCGCTCCTCGTCGGCGGCGGCCACGAAGCGCTCGTCGCCCCACCACACGTCGAGGCGGCGCCAGTCCACCGCCGCCCGGGCGGGGGAGGTGCGCACACCGGCGAGCACCGCGGTGCCGACGCCGCCACCGGTCAGCACCACGCTGGCCGTCCCGCGGGCAGCCTGGGCGTCGATCAGCCGCGTCAGCAGCCTGGCGGCGACCGCTGCGGCGAGCACCTCGGAGTCGCGGCTGACCACGACCGTGCGGGCGCTCACCGGGCGCTCACGACGTGGTGAGGGCAGGGTCAAGGTCGGGAGCCTCGGCCGGGTCCTGCCAGACATGGGTGCGCAGCGCCGGACGGTCCGCCAGGTCGCCGACCCCGGTCGCTGCCCCCAGCGCCTCGGCGTAGGTCTCGTCCGCGTCGAGTCGGCGCAGCTCCTCCGCCAGCTGGTCACCCAGCTCGCGTCGCGGCAGGGGCATCATCTGGTCGGCCTGCCCGCTGCGGCTGACGGTCGCCATCCTCGCGTCCCGGCGGCTCAGGCCCAGGACGGTGTCGTCGTCGAGCTCGATGCGCACGCCGCTGATGCCAGGCCCGGCGTCGTCGGACAGCTCGACCTCGATGCCCAGGCGGCTCCGCAGCCAGCCGGCGAGCAGGCCCCGGGACGCGCTCCCGGCCTCGCCGGTCACGGTGGCCGACCGCGCGACGGCGCTCACCGCGTCGAACGCCGACGCGCACAGGCCGCGCCACAGGGTGCTGCGGGCCCAGGCCAGGTCGGTGTCGCCGGGGGCGTAGTCGACCGCCCGCTGCCGCAGCGCCGCGACCGGGTCGGCGGCGACGTGCACGTCGGTGATCCGCCGGTCCGCGAAGACACCGAGCGGGTCGTGCGCGATCAGCTTCGGGGGCTCGCCGAACCACCAGGTGACGACAGGGGTGTCGGGAGCGAGCAGCGGCAGCACGACCGACTCGGCGTGCAGCGCCAGCCGCCCGTACATCCTCATGACCACCGCCTCGCCCGGCCCCAGCCGGCCTCCGATGAGCACCTCGGCGTCCAGCCGCGGCTCCGGCGCGTCCGGCCTACGGCGTACGACGACGAGCAGCCGGCAGGGATGCTGGGCGGCGGCGCGGGTCGCCGCCTGCTCGGCCTCGGAGACGCGCTTCTCGTCGACCACCACGACGAGGGTGAGGGCGAGGCCGGACGCGACCGAGCCGGCGGCCCGGCGGTCGGCCGTCAGCGCCTTGACCACGTCGGTCCCGGTGGTGTCCCAGAGGGTCGTCATGGCCGTCTCCACGTCCTGCCGTCGCGCGCCAGCATCTCGTCGGCGGCCTGCGGGCCCCACTCGCCGGCCCGGTAGTCCTCCGGCGCGGTGCCGTGGGCGGTCCTCTCGGCCCAGAACTGCTCCAGCGGGTCGACCACGCGCCAGCTCTCCTCCACCTCGGCGTTGTGCGGGAACAGCGACGCGTCACCGAGCAGGACGTCGAGCAGCAGCCGCTCGTAGGCCTCCGGCGAGGACTCGGTGAAGGCCTCGCCGTACTGGAAGTCCATGGCGACGTCGCGCACCTCCATGGCCGTGCCGGGGACCTTGGAGCCGAAGCGGAGGGTGACACCCTCGTCCGGCTGGATCCGAACGACCAGCTGGTTGGCGCCGAGCTCCTGCGTGTCGGTCTTGGCGAACGGCAGGTGCGGGGCGCGCCGGAACAGCAGCGCGATCTCGGTCACCCGCTTGGGCAGTCGCTTGCCGGTCCGCAGGTAGAACGGAACACCCGCCCAGCGCCGGGTGTCGACGTCGAGGCGGACAGCGGCGTAGGTCTCGGTGGTGGAGTGGGCGTCGACGCCCTCCTCGTCGCGGTAGCCGCGCACCCGCTCGCCGGCCAGCCAGCCCTGGTCGTACTGGCCGCGCACACAGGACCGGGCCAGGTCCGGCGGCAGCCGGGTCGCGGAGAGCACCTTGGACTTCTCCACCCGGAGCGAGTCGGCGTCGAAGCGCACCGGCTCGTCCATCGCCGTCAGGGCGAGCAGCTGGAGCAGGTGGTTCTGCAGGACGTCCCGGCCCGCTCCGGTGTCCTCGTAGAAGCCGGCGCGGCTCCCGATCCCGACGTCCTCGGCCATGGTGATCTGCACCGAGTCGACGTAGTGGGCGTTCCAGAGCGGCTCGAACAGGGTGTTGGCGAAGCGCAACGCCAGCAGGTTCTGGACCGTCTCCTTGCCCAGGTAGTGGTCGATGCGGAAGACGTCCTGGGGGGTGAAGACGTCGTCGACGAGAGCGTTGAGCTGCTGCGAGGACGCCAGGTCGTGTCCGAACGGCTTCTCCACGACGACCCGCCGCCAGCCGGCGGACTGCTTGTTGTCGGCCATACCGGTGCGTTCCATCTGCTTGAGAACGGTGGGAAAGGCGGCGGGCGGGATGGACAGGTAGAACGCGGCGTTGCCGCCGACGCCGTGGCTGGCGTCGAGCTCGTGCAGCGCCTGGGCCAGCTGGTCGAACGCGTCGTCGTCGTCGAAGGACCCCGGCAGGAACCTGATCGAGTCGGACAGGCGCTCCCAGACCTCCTCGCGGAAGCCGGTGCGCGAGCCCTTCATCGCGGCTTCCTTGGCCACGCCCTCGAAGTCGCCGTGGCCCCAGTCCCGCCGGGCGAAGCCCAGCAGCACGAAGCCCGGGGGCAGCAGCCCGCGGTTGGCCAGGTCGTAGACGGCAGGCAGCAGCTTCTTGCGGGCCAGGTCACCAGTGACACCGAAGACCACAAGGGTGCACGGGTCCGGGACGCGCGGGAGCCGGCGGTCCCGCGGGTCGCGCAGCGGGTTGTGCTGGCGGTCGGTGCTCATCCGCGGGCCGCCGCCAGGACGGCGCGCAGGCCGGCGGCCCGGTCTGTCAGGTGCAGGCGCAGCACCGGGCGGCCGCGCTGGTCGAGCGCCCGCAGGTCGCCCATCGCCTGGGCGGCCTGCAGCTGCCCGAAGGTGTAGGGCCGGTCCGGCACGTCGAGGTCACTGGCCACCGCGCCGGTGACCTGCAGGAAGGCGCCGACCTGTGGGCCGCCCTTGTGGAACTGACCGGTGGAATGCAGGAACCGGGGGGCCCAGCCGAAGGTCACCGGATGGGCCAGCCGCGCGGCCAGCGCCGGCCGCAGGTCGGAGGCGGCCGAGTCCGCGTGCCGGTCGAGGTAGGCCATCACGGCGAGGTAGCCGCGGTCTGGCACGGCGCCCAGCAAGGCGACGAGGGCTGCCTGGAGGGTGTCGGCCGTCGCGAGCAGGTCCCCGGTGGCGTAGACCTCCACGCCGTCCTCGACGAACAGCGGCGCGCTGACGGGCGGTGGGTCGCCGTCCAGGATCGCCTGCGTGTTGTCCTTGCTCTCCTGCACGTTCGGCTGGTCGAAGGGGTTGATGCGCAGCGCCCGCCCTGCGACGGCGGTCGCCATCTCCCAGGCCAGGAACTGCCCACCGAGCGGTCCGTCGACCGAGGTCCCCAGCGGGTCGGCCGGGCCGCCGACCACCACGAGCTGGAGGTCGGCCGCAGGCTCGGTGCCGGGGGCGTCCCGGCTCTCCACCACGACCGGCAGGATGCCCTTGCCCTCCTTGCCGGTCGACTCCGCCACCAGCTGCTCGGCCCAGTCGCCGAAGCCCACGACGCCGCTGCCGCCGTCCGCGAGGACCAGCTTGTCGCGACCGGCGACGGCAGCGCCGCCGAGCACCGCGCCGAGCGCCATCGCCGGCCCGTCCTGGTCGCCGAGGGTGGACAGCACCGCTGCCGCCTCGTCGAGCAGCGCGGCGACGTCGACCCCGGCGAGGGTCGCCGGCACCAGGCCGAAGGCGGTCAGGGCGGAGTAGCGCCCGCCGACGTCGGGGTCGGCCAGCAGGACCGCCCGCGACCCCTCCTGCTCGGCCGTGGCGGCGAGCGGGGAGCCGGGGTCGGTGACCACGACGATGCGCCGGGCCGGGTCGACGCCGGCCTGCTCGAAGGCCGCACGCGCGGCCCGCCGGTGGCTGTCGGTCTCGACCGTGCCCCCCGACTTGGAGCTCACGACGACGACGGTCCGCTCCAGCTCGGTGAGGGCGGCGCGGACCTGCCCGGGGTCGGTGGTGTCGAGCACGACCAGCGGCCGCCCGGCGGTGCCGCAGATGACTTCCGGCGCGAGCGAGGACCCGCCCATGCCGGCGAGCACCACGCGGTCCACCCCCTCGGCGGCGAGCTCCTCGCGCAGTGCCAGCAGACGCGGCAGCAGGTCCCGGCCCACCTGCACGGCGTCGAGCCAACCCAGCCGCGTCCCCGCCAGGGACGCCGCGTCCGGCCCCCACAGCGTGACGTCCTTCGCGACGACGGCGGCGGGCAGCCCGTCGGCCTCGTCCAGCACTGCCTGACGGGCCTCGAGCAGGGCCGCGCCGACGGTGCGCACACTGACCCCGCCGCCGTACGACGGAGCGTCGGAGGGCTCCCCGGACACCGGAGCGGCCACGTCCGTGGTCCCGTCGGTGAGGGTGGAGGGCGCCCTCCCCTCCCGCAGTGCCTGCGCGACGTCCTCCGGGCCGGGCTCGGTCACCGGCTGGCGCCCCGCTCGGAGCCACCCCGGCCGGCTGCCGCCGGGCCGTCCCCGGCCGGAGTCGTGCTGCCATCCGCGGCGACGTCTGCCCCGGCCTTGCCGAGCTGGTCGGTGACCGACTCGATCAGACCACCCCACGCGTCCTCGAACTTCTGCACCCCCTGCTCCTCGAGGGTCTGCACGACCGCGTCGTAGTCGATGCCCGCCGCCCGCAGCCCGTCGAGCTGTGTCTGCGCCTCGGCGTAGCCGCCGGTCACCGTGTCGCCGCGGAGCCGGCCGTGGTCGGCGACCGCGTCCAGCGTCGCCTCGGGCATGGTGTTGACGGTCCCGGGTGCGACCAGCTCCACGACGTAGCGGGTGTCGTCGTACGACGGGTCCTTGACGCCGGTGGAGGCCCACAGCGGGCGCTGGGGCCGGGCGCCGGCAGCCGCCAGCGCCTTCCACCGGTCGGTGCCGAACGCCTTCTCGTAGTGCTGGTAGGCCAGCCGCGCGTTGGCGATCGCGGCCTGGCCGCGCAGGTCCTCGTGGCCGCTCTTGGCCAGCTGCGCGTCGACCTCGGTATCGACCCGGCTGACGAAGAACGACGCCACCGAGCCCAGCCTCGTCAGGTCGTGGCCGGCCTCCTGCGCCTGCTCCAGGCCGGCGAAGAAGGCGTCCATGACCGCGTCGTACCGGTCGAGGGAGAAGATCAGGGTGACGTTGACGCTGATGCCCAGCGCCAGGGTCTGGGTGATGGCCGGCAGTCCAGGCTCGGTCGCCGGGATCTTGATGTAGAGGTTGGGCCGGTCCACCAGCCACCACAGCGCCTTGGCCTCCGCGACGGTGCGGGCGCTGTCCCCGCTGATCCGCGGGTCCACCTCGATCGACACCCGCCCGTCCACGCCGTCGCTGGCGTCGTACGCCGGGCGCAGCACGTCGCAGGCCCAGCGCACGTCGTACGTCGTGAGCGCGCGCACCGCCTCGCCGACGTCGGTGCCGCGCAGCGCCAGGTCCCGGACCTGCTCGTCGTAGGCCGCGCCGTCCGCGATCGCCTTCTGGAAGATCGAGGGGTTGGTCGTGACGCCGACGACGGAATGGGTCCGGACCAGCTCGGCGAGGCTGCCGGAGTGCAGCCTCTCCCGGGACAGGTCGTCGAGCCAGACCGCCACACCGGCGGCGGACAGGTCGGCGAGGGTGTCGCTCATGGGCGTGCTCCTTGGTTGCCGGGTGGATCAGGTGCCGGTGGTGGATCCGGAGGTCATGCCGAGCTTGGACAGCGAGGACCTGACCGCGGCCACCACGCGCTCGGCGGTCAGGCCGAACTGCTCGTAGAGCACGGAGAACGGCGCGCTCGCACCGAAGTGCTCCAGCGCGACGCACTCACCGGCTTCCCCGACCCACTCGTGCCAGCCCTGCGACACCGCGGCCTCGACCGAGACGCGGGCCGGGACGTCGGGTGGCAGCACCGTGCGCTTGTAGGCCTCGTCCTGCTCGCGGAACCACTCGATGCAGGGCATCGACACCACGCGGGCGCCGATGCCCTCGGTCTCGAGCCGCTCCTGCGCCGCGACCGCGATCTGCACCTCCGAGCCGGTGGCCAGCAGCAGCACCTTGGGGACGCCGGAACGGCTGTCGCGCAGCACGTAGCCGCCCCTCGCGGTGCCCTCGGCGCTGGCGAAGACGCTGCGGTCGAACGTCGGGACGTTCTGCCGGGTGAGGCACAGACCCGCCGGTCGGGCCTGCGGGCCGCTGCCCCGCTCCAGGATGGTGCGCCAGGCCACGACCACCTCGTTGGCGTCGGCCGGCCGCACCACGTCCAGCCCCGGCAGCGCCCGCAGCGAGGCCAGCTGCTCGATCGGCTGGTGGGTCGGCCCGTCCTCGCCCAGCCCGATGGAGTCGTGGGTCCAGACGTAGGTGACCGGCAGACCCATGATCGCGGCCAGGCGGACCGCTCCGCGCATGTAGTCGCTGAAGGTGAGGAAGGTGCCGCCGTAGATCCGGGTGCCGCCGTGCAGGGCGATGCCGTTCATCGCCGCACCCATGGCGTGCTCGCGGATCCCGAAGTGCAGCACCCGCCCGAAGGGGCCGCCGGCGAAGGCCTTGGACTGGCGGTCCTCGGGCAGGAACGACGGCTGCCCGTCGGGAGTGGTGTTGTTGCTCTCCGCCAGGTCGGCGGAGCCGCCCCAGAGCTCGGGCAGCACCGGCGCGAGGGCGCTGAGCACCTCCCCGCTGGCCTTGCGGGTCGCGACCCCCTTCTCGCTGGCCTCGAAGGTCGGCAGCGACTCGGTCCAGCCGGCCGGCAGGCGGCGCTCCTGCATCCGCTCCAGGAGGGCCTTGCCCTCCGGGTTCTTGGCCGCCCAGGCGTCGTAGCCCTCCTGCCACTGGGCGTGCAGCGCGCGCCCGCGGTCCACGACCTCGCGGGCATGCGCGAGCACGTCGGCCGGAGCCGCGAAGGTGTCGGCCGGGTCCAGGCCCAGGATCTTCTTGGTGCGCGCCACCTCCTCGGCGCCCAGCGCGCTGCCGTGGGCCTTGCCGGTGCCCTGCTTGGTCGGGGCCGGCCAGCCGATGATGGTGCGGACGGCGATGAACGAGGGCCGGTCGGGCTCGGCCGCCGCGGCCTGGTAGGCGGCGTACAGCCCGGCGACGTCCTCGTCGTACGAGCCGTCCCGATGCAGGAAGTCGACCCGCTGGACGTGCCAGCCGTAGGCCTCGTAGCGGGCGCAGACGTCCTCGCTGAAGGCGATCGAGGTGTCGTCCTCGATGGAGATGTGGTTGTCGTCCCAGAGCAGGACGAGGTTGCCGAGCTGCTGGGTGCCGGCCAGCGAGGAGGCCTCGCCGGAGAGCCCCTCCTGCATGTCGCCGTCGGAGGCGAAGCAGTAGATGGTGTGGTCGAACGGCGAGGTGCCCGGCTCGGCCTCCGGGTCGAGCAGGCCGCGCTCGCGGCGGGCCGCCATCGCCATGCCCACGGCGTTGCCGACACCCTGCCCGAGCGGGCCGGTCGTGGTCTCGACACCCGGGGTGTGGCCGTGCTCGGGGTGGCCGGGGGTCAGCGAGCCCCACTGGCGCAGGTGGGCCAGGTCCTCCAGGGTCAGGCCGTAGCCGGACAGGAACAGCTGGATGTACAGCGTGATGCTGGAGTGCCCGCAGGAGAGCACGAAGCGGTCCCGCCCGGGCCAGGTCGGGTCGCTCGGGTCGTGCCGCAGCAGCCGCTGCCAGAGCAGGTACGCCGCCGGCGCAAGGCTCATCGCGGTGCCCGGATGGCCGGAACCGGCGGACTCGACCGCGTCCATCGCCAGGGCCCTGATGACGTCGACGGCGCGTCGGTCGATGTCGGTCCACTCGAGGGTGCTGCGCTTGCGGCGGGATGACGTGGTCACGGACTCGTCCGGCCCTTCTGGTGGTGGCGTGCGCTCGGCCCGTGGCGTGCGGCTGCTCGGACCCTACTGCCGCCGATGCCCGCAGTCGCCCGGCGTGAACCTTGCGGAAATGGGACGGCCGGGGCCTCCCCGGCAGGCCGGCCGGGACGGCCGTCGCTAGAGTCGACGGTGTGACACCGCCGGCGGAGCTGCTCATGGAACCGCCTGTCCGGCGGCCCGTGGCGCCGCTCCGGACCGACCCCTCCCGCCTCATCCGGGTGCGCGGAACCGCCGCGGCCTACCTCGCCCTGACCAAGCCCCGCATCATCGAGCTGCTGCTGGTCACCACCGTGCCGACCATGGTGCTTGCCGCGCGTGGCCTGCCGGGGTTCGGCCTGGTCCTGGCCACCCTGGCCGGCGGGGCCCTCGCCGCGGGCAGCGCCAACGCGCTGAACTGCTGGTACGACCGCGACATCGACAGCGTCATGGGCCGCACCCAGGGCCGCACCCTGGTCCGCCGCACCGTCGAGCCGCGCCGTGCGCTGGCCTTCGGGCTGGTGCTCGGGCTGCTCGCGACCGTGGAGCTGGCCCTCACCACCAACGTGCTGTCGGCGCTGCTCGCCGACGCCGCGATCGCGTTCTACGTCGTGGTCTACACGATGGTGCTCAAGCGCCGTACGTCGCAGAACATCGTCTGGGGCGGCGCGGCGGGGTGCATGCCGGTCGTCATCGGCTGGTCGGCCGTGACCGGCCGGGTGTCCTGGGCCGCCCTGGTCCTGTTCGGGGTGATCTTCCTCTGGACGCCGCCGCACTTCTGGGCGCTGGCCATGCGCTTCCGGGCCGACTACGCCGCGGCCGGCGTGCCGATGCTGCCCGTGGTCGCGACCCCGGCGACCGTCGCGCGCCGGATCGTCGGCTACTCCTGGGCAATGGTGGCGACCTCGCTGCTGCTGGTCTGGCCGCTCGGCTCCAGCGGAGCGCTGTACGCCGCCAGCGCTGTGGTCCTCGGGGCGCTGTTCCTGCGCGAGGCCCACCTGCTGCGGTCCCGCGTGCGGAGCGGCGCCGAGGTGTCCCCGATGCGGCTGTTCCACTGGTCCATCACCTACCTTGCCCTGCTGTTCCTGGCCGTCGCGGTTGACCAGCTGCTGTAGTGCCGGTGCGCCCGCTGGTCGCGTTGGCGACCTGCTCCGTGCTGCCCGAGCTCAACGAGGACGGTCCGGCGCTGCTCGCCGCGCTCGACCGGGCCGGGTTGCGGGCCCGACCGGCGGTGTGGGACGACCCGGGCGAGGACTGGTCGGCGTACGACCTGGTGGTGCTGCGCACGGTCTGGGACTACTTCCAGCGGCTGCCGCAGTTCCTGGACTGGGTCTCGTCGGTGCCCAGGCTCGCCAACCCCGCGCCGGTGGTGCGCTGGAACACCGACAAGCGCTACCTGCGTGAGCTCGCGGCCGCCGGCCTGCCGGTCGTGCGGACGACGTGGCTGGACCCGGGTGACGCCTTTTTCGCTCCGGCAGGGGAGTACGTCGTGAAGCCGGTGGTGTCGGCGGGCGCCCGCGACACGGCCCGCTACCGGCCGGGTGAGGACGAGGCGGCCGGCTCGCACGTCGCAGCGCTGCTGGGCGCCGGCCGGCCGGTGATGGTGCAGCCCTACCTCGACGGTGTCGACGCGGCCGGCGAGACCGCGCTGCTGTGCTTCGACGGCCGGCCCAGCCATGCCGCGCGCAAGGCGGCGCTGCTGCGCCCCGGCGTCGGGGTGGACAACGACATCGACAGCCGGGCCTTCGTCACGCCGGCGGTGCCCTCGGACGCACAGTTGGGGGTCGCGTCGGCAGTGCTCGCCGCCGTGCCGTGGGGGGAGCCGCTGCTCTACGCCCGGGTCGACCTGGTGCCCGGCCCGGACGGCTCCCCGGTGCTGCTGGAGCTCGAGGTGACCGAGCCCTCGCTGTTCCTGAGGCACGCGGAGGGCGCGGTGGACCGGTTCGCCGCGGCGGTGGCGCGGGCGGTCAGGCGGGTGACGGGCTGAGCTCGCGCTCCACCGGCACCGGCCCGGGCGGTGCCGCGACCGGCCCGCGGTCGCGCAGGGCCAGCAGCAGCCGGCAGGCGGCGACGAGCACGACGCAGGCCCCGGCCAGGTGCGCGCCGACGAGGAGCACCGGCAGGTTGGTGAAGTACTGCACGAACCCGAGCAGCCCCTGGGCCAGCTCGACCACGACCAGCACGGCGGCAGCCCGGACGGCTCGCGGGTCGGCCCCGGTGGACCGCAGCGCCACCCAGAACGCCACGCTGAGGCCGACCAGCAGCATCACCAGGTCGGCGTGCAGCTGGCTCACCTCCTGCGGGTCCAGGCCGGTGCGCCCGGCGCCCGGGTCGCCAGCGTGCGGACCGGAGCCGGTCACGACCGTCCCGGCGGCCAGGGTGAGGCCGACGACGACGAGCAGCCCCTCGCCGAGCCGGCGCAGGGGCACGGGGGCGAGGGGGCGCGGCGGCTCGTCGCCCTCGCCGACCCGCCGGTGCAGCAGCACGGCCAGGGCGATGAGCACCATCGACAGCAGGAAGTGGGCCATGACCGACCACGGGTTGAGCCCGGTCAGCACGGTGATGCCGCCGAGCACCGCCTGGGCCGGGATGCCCAGGAAGCCGAGCAGGGCCAGGGTGCGCAGCCCCGGCCGGCTGGGGTGCTGCCGCCACACCGCGACGAGCACGGCGACGACGACCGCCGTCAGCACGAAGGTGAGCATGCGGTTGGTGAACTCGATGACGCCGTGGCCGGCGTACTGCGGGGTGGGGGTGTAGCTGCCGTCGGTGCAGCGCGGCCAGGTCGGGCAGCCGAGCCCGGAGGAGGTGAGGCGCACCGCGCCCCCGGTCACGACCAGCGCGCCGTTGGCAACGACCGCCGCGAGCGCCAGCCGGCGCACCGTCGCGTTGGTCGGGCCGGCCATGTCCAGAGCGTACGGCGGGGGAGCGGGCCGGTCCTGACGGGAGCACGCGCCGCGCCGCCACTCGTCCGGCCCTGACGGAAGGACCCGAGGGGGCTAGCGTTGGCACCGGTGCCCACCCGGATACATGGCCCCCGGTCCCAACACAGTCGCCATGAGCGACACACCGCCGAGAGGCGACCTGACCGGGTGGGCACCGTTGTTGTGGCAGCGTGGCCGCCCCGAGAGGCCGGGACGGCCACGCCTGCAGCTGTCCCCGTGAGCCGGAGGCGAGATGACCGACCCAGCCGGAGGCGAGCTGAGCGACCCAGCCGGAGGCGAGCTGAGCGACCCAGCCGGAGGCGAGCTGAGCGACCCAGCCGGAGGCGAGACGCGCGACCGGCGTCGGCCCCGCTGCCGGCCGCTGCCGCCCTCCGTGGTGGCGGCCGTGCAGGACCGCCACGCGGGCCACAGCGAGGCCGAGCTGCTCGAGCGGCTGCAGGCGGCCCTCGCCGCGTTGCCGCACGCCGAGCGTACCGCTGTCGTCGCGGCGTACGCCTATGCGGGCGGCGCCGTCGGGGCGGCCGTCGAGCTCGACCTCGACATCGAGGACGCCGACGCGCTCACCCGCAACGGCCTGCAGCTGCTGCGCGCCGCCCTGGACGACCTGGACGCCTCCGGCCGACCCCGCCCCTGACCGACCCGTCCGGTCAGCCCCGGACCCCTGGCCTGTGGTGATCCAGGCGGCGACCCTGGGGCTGTGGCCCCGCAACCTCGCCCTGGATCACCGGACAGGTCATCGGAGCGGCCGGGGACGGCGCTGGCCGCGGGTTGGTCACTCCCAGCGGAAGCAGCGGCTCGCCGCGGCCATGGACGCCACGGCCCAGGCGGCCAGCGCCAGCACATCGCGACCCGGCAGGCCGGCGCCGTCCCGCAGGACCGCCCGCAGGCCGTGCGACAGCGCCGCCGTCGGCAGCCACCGGAGCACCTGCTCGGCGCCGCCGAGCTGAGAGAGCGGGAACAGCACACCGCCCAGCACCAGCAGCACGAACCACACCAGGTTGGCGGCGGCGAGCGCCGTAAGCCCGCGCAGCGTGCCGCCCAGCAGCAGGCCCAGGCCGCTGAAGGCGGCCGTGCCGAGGGCGACCAGCCCAAGCACGGCCGGGACCGAGCCGTGCGGGGTCCAGCCGAGCGCGAGCCCGACCCCGCCGAGCAGGGCCAGCTGCAGCACCTCGACCGCGAGCACGGTCAGCGTCTTGGCCAGCAGCAGCACCGAGCGGGGCAGCGGGGTCGCCCCGAGCCGCTTGAGGACGCCGTACTGCCGCTCGAAGCCGGTCGCGATCGCCTGGCCGGTGAACGCCGTGGACATCAGCGCGAGCGCGAGGACACCGGGCACGAAGAAGCCGGCTCTCGTGCCGCGGTCGTCGGCGCCTGGCACCGCGACGAACGGCACCAGCACCAGCACGACGAGCAAGCCGAGCGGGATGACCAGGGTGAGCAGCAGCTGCTCACCGTTGCGCAGCAGCAGCACCAGCTCGGCGCGGGTCTGGGCGCGGAGCATCAAGGCCCGCGGCGCGGCCCCTGGCCGCGGCGACAGGCTGCCGGGAGCCCAGCCCGTCAAGAGCGCACCCCGCTGCCGGTCAGCTCGAGGAACACGTCCTCCAGGCTGCGCTGCTCGACCCGCAGGTCCTCGGCCAGCACGCCGGTCCGCGCGCACCAGGCGGTGACGGCCGCGAGCAGCTGCGGGTCGACCGGCCCCGCGACGAGATAGTGCCCGGCGGGGGCCTCGGCGACGGTGCAACCCGCCGGCAGGTCGGCGAGCAGCTGCGCGACGTCGAGCCCCGGGCGGGCCCGGAACCGCAGCTGCCCGGCGCCGCCCCGGGTCAGCTCCGCGACACTCCCGCTCGCCACGACGCGGCCGGCATCGATGATCACCACCTCGTCCGCGAGCCGCTCGGCCTCGTCCAGCAGGTGGGTGGTGAGCACGACGGTGACCCCGTCGGCACGCAGGGCCTGCACGAGCTCCCAGGTGGCGTGCCGGGCCTGCGGGTCGAGCCCGGCCGTCGGCTCGTCCAGGAAGACCAGCTCGGGCCGTCCGACCACGGCAAGCGCGAGCGAGAGCCGCTGCTGCTGCCCCCCGGACAGCCGCCGGCAGGCCGTGCGCGCGACGTCCGACAGGCCCAGCCGGTCGAGCAGGTCACCCGGGTCCAGGGGCTGACGGGAGTACGACGCGAACAGCCGCAGCACCTCGCCGGCGCGCAGCCCCGGGTAGGCCCCGCCGCTCTGCGGCATCACGCCGACCCGGGCGCGCAGCTGCGGGTCGGCGGGCAGCCGGCCGAGCACCCGCACTGCCCCCGCGTCGGGCCGCCGGAAGCCCTCGCAGACCTCCACGGTGGTCGTCTTCCCCGCGCCGTTGGGGCCGAGCAGGGCCAGCACCGTGCTGGGCCGCACCTGCAGGGACAGCCCGTCGACCGCGGCCTTGCCGCCGTACGTCTTGACCAGGCCCTGCACCTCGACGGCGGCGACGCTCACGCCGTCCACCCTAGAAGCGGGGACGAGCGGAGCAGCACGAACCGCGAACTGGCGTCGTCGTTCGCAAGCCCCGAACGAGGCATTAGGGGGCCTGCCCGACGGTGAAGTACGCGCTCATCATCTCCTTGAAGTCGCCGGCCGGGTTGAGGTCGAGCAGCCTCGAGCGCAGATCTTGCTCGAACCCTTCGCCTGCGTCGCCCCAGAACGCCTTGGAAGAATATGAGGTCGAGTAGAGGTATCCGATGAACTCGTCGACGGACCACATGTGCGACACCTCGAACGCCACCTTCTCGACGTTGAGGAAGCCGGCGTCCTCGAGCACCTGTTCCGTCGTCGCCTGCGGCTGGTCGGCGTTCCCCCCCGAGCGCCTGCCCTCCCGCTGCCGTTGCGCACGTGGAAGCCAACGCTGGTAGACCTCGGCCGCCACGGACAGCCACTGCTCCGATGGACTGGACAATCCCGACGTGTCGATGCCCAGGTCGACGAAGTACCCCCTCGTCCGGAGCCACTTCAGGGCGCGGACGGCGACCAACGGGCGGTTGAGCCGGTGGAACGCCCGGCCGGTGGCGATGACACCAAGAACATCGTCCGCGAAGTCGAGGTCCTCCGCCCGGGCGACCGACCACGTGATCGACGTGACCCCCAGCGCGTCCGCCGTCTTGCGGCCGCCCTCGATCATCTCGGGTTCGGCGTCGACTGCCCAGATCTCCGCGAACACGTCCTTCAACGCGAACGCCACCTCACCCGTCCCGCACGCCAGGTCGAGGAGCCGATCCTCAGGCTTCAGCCTCAGACGCCCGAGGAGGCTGTCGATGACAACGGGCGGGTACTTCGGCCGGTACAGCGAGTAGTACTCGGCCGTCCCTCGGAACAGGTCTGGCGAGTACTGCGGCACCAGCGGATGGGCGTGCCTGTCCGAGTCGGTCATGATCCCGTTCCTCCACAAGGTGCGACTGTGGGCCAACGACGGTCCTCATGCCCCCGCTGGGCGGCGACCGGGGCGTCGGTTGGACCTCGGGCAGTATTTACGTGACAATGGCGTTGTGAAACTCGTGACGGAGCAGACGGGGACGAGGGAGCGCGTGCGCGCGCTGCTGCTCGACCTCGGCCCGTCGACCGCCGGGATGCTCGGCAGCGAGCTCGGACTGAGCCAGGCGGCCGTGCGCAAGCACCTGGACGCCCTGCTGGCCGACGGCACCGTCACCGTCCGCGACCAGGGCTCGCGGCGCGCCCGCGGGCGCGGCCGACCGGCCCGGCTCTACGTCCTGACCGATGCAGGGCACGCTGCCGGACCCAGCGGGTACGACGACCTCGCCGCCTCCGCGCTGCGCTACCTGGAGGAGCAGGCCGGCTCCGGCGCTGTCGAGGACTTCGCCCGCACCCGGGTGGCCGAGCTCGAGCAGCGCTACGCCGCCGATCTCGCCCCGCTGCCGGCAGGGCAGCGGCCCGCGGCGCTCGCGGCAGCCCTCAGCGGCGACGGCTACGCCGCCTCGGCCAGTCCGCAGGGCACCGGGGTCCAGCTCTGCCAGCACCACTGCCCGGTGCAGCACGTCGCGCGCGAGTTCCCGCAGCTGTGCGACGCCGAGACGGCGGCGATCGGCCGGCTCCTCGACGTCCATGTCCAACGGCTCGCGACGATCGCCCACGGCGACGGCGTGTGCACCACGTTCATCCCCGCACCGACCGTCCCGTCAGCCGGAGGCACCCAGTGACCACCACCGCACAGACCCAGCTCGAGGGCCTCGGCTCCTACAAGTTCGGCTGGGCCGACACCGACGTGGCGGGTGCGGCCGCCAAGCGCGGGCTGAGCGAGGACGTCGTACGCGACATCTCGGCCAAGAAGTCCGAGCCGGAGTGGATGCTCGCGATGCGCCTGAAGGGCCTGCGCCTGTTCGGCAAGAAGCCGATGCCCACCTGGGGCTCGGACCTGTCGGGCATCCACTTCGACAAGATCAAGTACTTCGTGCGCTCGACGGAGCAGCAGGCCACCTCCTGGGACGAGCTGCCCGACGACATCAAGTCGACCTACGACAAGCTCGGCATCCCGGAGGCGGAGAAGCAGCGCCTCATCGCGGGCGTCGCCGCGCAGTACGAGTCGGAGGTCGTCTACCACCAGATCCGCGAGGACCTGGAGGAGAAGGGCGTGCTGTTCGTCGACACCGACACCGCCCTGCGCGAGCACGAGGAGATGTTCCGCGAGTACTTCGGCTCGGTCATCCCCGTCGGCGACAACAAGTTCGCCTCCCTCAACACCGCGGTGTGGTCGGGCGGGTCGTTCATCTACGTGCCCAAGGGCGTCGTCGTCGACATCCCGCTGCAGGCCTACTTCCGCATCAACACCGAGAACATGGGCCAGTTCGAGCGCACGCTGATCATCGCCGACGAGGGGTCGAGCGTGCACTACGTCGAGGGCTGCACCGCCCCGATCTACAGCTCGGACAGCCTGCACTCCGCCGTGGTCGAGATCATCGTGAAGAAGGACGCCCACGTCCGCTACACGACCATCCAGAACTGGTCCAACAACGTCTACAACCTGGTCACCAAGCGCACCGCGGTGCACGAGGGTGGCCGGATGGAGTGGATCGACGGCAACATCGGCTCCAAGGTCACGATGAAGTACCCCGCCTGCTACCTGCTCGGCGAGCGGGCGTCCGGGGAGACCCTGTCCGTGGCCTTCGCCGGTCCGGGCCAGCACCAGGACGCGGGCGCCAAGATGGTGCACGCCGCCCCGCTGACCACCAGCAACATCGTCAGCAAGTCGGTGGCGCGTGGGGGCGGCCGCACGTCCTACCGCGGCCTGGTGCAGGTGCAGGAGGGCGCCCACGGCTCGCGCAGCAACGTCAAGTGCGACGCGCTGCTGGTCGACGCGGTCAGCCGCTCCGACACCTACCCCTACGTCGACATCCGTGAGGACGACGTGTCGATGGGCCACGAGGCGACCGTCAGCAAGGTCGGCGACGACCAGCTGTTCTACCTGATGAGCCGCGGGATGACCGACGACGAGGCGATGGCGATGGTCGTCCGCGGCTTCGTGGAGCCGATCGCCCGCGAGCTGCCGATGGAGTATGCCCTGGAGCTCAACCGGCTCATCGAGCTGCAGATGGAGGGCAGCGTTGGATAGCCCCTCCGGGCCGGCCGGGCCCGAGGGCTCCGCCGGCCCGATGGAGCGGGTGCTCGCCGGCGAGCGGGCCGCGCTCAAGCAGACCGGCGGCACCACCGACGGCACTCTCGCCGCCAACGTCGCACCGTCCACGCCGCGTCGTCCCGACGCCCGCGTCACCCGCACCGCCTCGCGCGACCCGCGCGACTTCCCGCCGATCACCGGCCGGGAGGAGGAGTGGCGGTTCACGCCCCTCGCCCGGCTGCGCGGGCTGCACGACGGCACCGCGCCCGTGGGCGGCCCGCTCGACGTCACCGTCGAGGCGGCCGACGGCGTCAAGGTCGAGGAGATCGGCAACGACCACCCCCTCGTCGGCTCGGTCCTGCTCCCGGCCGACAAGGCCGCGGCCCTTGCGCTGCAAGGCTTCTCGCGCGGCACGCTGGTCAGCATCCCCCGTGGGACGCACGTCGAGGCGCCGACCACGGTCTCCCTGCACGGCACCGGCGGTACGGCGTACGGCCATGTCGTCGTGGACGTCGAGGAGCAGGCCGAGGCGGTCGTGGTGCTGGACCACACCGGCAGCGGCAGCTACTCCGGCGGCGTCGAGCTGCGGGTCGGCGACGGCGCCTCGCTCACCGTCGTGAGCCTGCAGGACTGGGACTCGGACGGCGTACACCTCGGGGCGCACGCCGCCCTGCTCGGCAGGGACGCCCGGCTGCGCTCGATCGTGGTCACCCTCGGCGGCGACGTGGTGCGGCTGACCCCGACCGTGCGGTACGCCGGGCCTGGAGGGGACGCGCAGCTGCTCGGGCTCACCTTCGCCGACGGCGGCCAGCACCTGGAGCACCGGCTGCTCGTCGACCACGCGGTGCCGTACTGCCGCAGCCGGGTCACCTACAAGGCCGCGCTGCAGGGCGAGCAGGCGCACACCGTCTGGGTCGGGGACGTGCTGATCCGCCCCGAGGCGGTGGGGACCGACAGCTACGAGCTCAACCGCAACCTGCTGCTCACCCCCGAGGCCCGGGCCGACAGCGTGCCCAACCTCGAGATCGAGACCGGCGAGATCGCCGGCGCCGGGCACGCCAGCGCGACGGGCAGGTTCGACGACGAGCAGCTGTTCTACCTGATGGCGCGTGGCCTGACCGCCGACGCGGCGCGGCGCATGGTGGTGCGCGGGTTCTTCGCCGACGTCGTCCGGCAGATCGGGGTACCCGCCCTCGAGGAGCGGCTGACCGCCGCTGTCGAGGCCGAGTTGGAGAGGGTCTTCTCGTGAGCGTCCGCGTCGCCGCACTCAGCGACCTGGGCGAGGAGAGCGCCGTGCGCGTCGAGGTCGGGGGGCGGCCGCTGTGCCTCGCCCGCAGCCGCGGCGAGGTCTACGCCGTCTCCGACCTGTGCTCGCACGCCGACGTGTCGCTGTCCGAGGGCGACGTCGAGGACGGGACGGTCGAGTGCTGGCTGCACGGGTCGCGCTTCGACCTGCGCACCGGCCAGCCCACCGGCCTGCCGGCCAACCGCCCCATCCCCACCTACCCCGTGACCATCGAGGGCGACGACGTCCTCGTGCAGATGGAGTCCTGACATGACCGGCACGCTCGAGATCCGCGACCTGCACGTCAGCGTCGAGGACAAGCAGATCCTCACCGGCGTCGACCTGACGATCCGCGCCGGCGAGACCCACGCGATCATGGGCCCCAACGGCTCCGGCAAGTCGACCCTGGCCTACGCGATCGCCGGCCACCCCAAGTACACCGTGACCTCCGGCAGCATCACCCTCGACGGCGAGGACGTCCTCGCGATGACCGTCGACGAGCGGGCCCGCGCCGGGCTGTTCCTCGCGATGCAGTACCCCGTCGAGGTGCCGGGCGTCAGCGTCTCGAACTTCCTGCGCTCCTCCGTCACGGCGGTGCGGGGCGAGGCGCCCAAGCTGCGGCTGTGGGTCAAGGAGCAGCGCGAGGCGATGGCCCGGCTGGGAGTCGACCCGGCGTTCGCCGAGCGCAGCGTCAACGAGGGCTTCTCCGGCGGTGAGAAGAAGCGCCACGAGATCCTGCAGCTCGAGCTGCTCGCGCCGAGGATCGCGGTGCTCGACGAGACCGACTCCGGGCTCGACGTCGATGCGCTGCGCGTCGTCTCGGAGGGCATCGAGCGGGTCCGGGCGACCGGCCGCACCGGCGTGCTGCTCATCACCCACTACACGCGCTTCCTGAAGTACATCGAGCCGGACTTCGTGCACGTCTTCGTGCAGGGGCGGATCGTCGAGCAGGGCGACAAGGAGCTCGCCGACGAGCTCGAGGCGCACGGCTTCGACAAGTACGGCAAGGAGGCGACCCAGCCGGCCGGCGAGGCGCTGCCGTCCAGCCCGGTGCTGCCCGGTGCGGTGAGCACCGCATGACCTCGCTGCTGCCGGACGTGCAGGCTCCGCCGTACGACGTCGAGGCCGTGCGGCGCGACTTCCCGGTGCTGTCCCGCGAGATCCACGGGCGGCCGCTGGTGTACCTCGACAACGCCTCGTCCTCGCACAAGCCGCGCCAGGTGCTCGACGCCGAGCGCGCCTTCGTCGAGCAGCACTACAGCAACGTGCACCGCGGCGTGCACACGCTGAGCGAGGAGGCCACTGACGCCTACGAGCAGGCGCGTACGACGGTCGCGTCGTTCCTCGGCGCGCGTCACGACGAGGTCGTGTTCACCAAGAACGCCACCGAGGGCTACAACCTGGTCGCCTACTCCTTCGGCAATGCCGCCCCCGGCTCGCCGTTCCACCTCGGCCCGGGCGACGAGGTGTGCGTCACCGAGATGGAGCACCACTCCAACCTGGTGCCCTGGCAGCTGCTGTGCGAGCGGACCGGCGCCACGCTGCGGTGGATCCCGCTGACCGACGAGGGCCGGCTGGACCTGACCGACCTCGACGCCCTCGTCAACGAGCGCACCAGGATGCTGGCCTTCGTGCACGTCAGCAACATCCTCGGCACCGCCAACCCGGTCGAGCTGCTCGTGGCCCGGGCCCGCGAGGTCGGTGCCTACGTGCTGCTCGACGGCGCGCAGTCGGCGCCGCACCAGCAGGTCGACGTCGCGGCGCTCGGTGTCGACTTCTTCGTCTGCACCGGCCACAAGATGCTCGCGCCCTCCGGTGTGGGCGTGCTGTGGGGCCGCAAGGAGCTGCTCGACGCGATGCCGCCGTTCCTCGGGGGCGGCTCGATGATCGAGGTCGTGCGGATGGGCGGGTCCACCTTCGCCCCGGCCCCGGAGCGCTTCGAGGCCGGCACGCCGGTGATCAGCCAGGCGGTGGCGCTGGCTGCCGCCTGCGACTACCTGTCGGCGGTGGGGCTGGACCGCATCGCCGCGCACGAGAAGGCACTGACCGGTCGGCTGCTCGACGGGCTGCGCGGGCTTGACGGCGCCGGGGTGCTCGGTCCGGACAGCACGCAGATGCGGGGGAGCGCGGTCAGCTTCGTCGTCGACGGCGTCCACCCGCACGACGTCGGCCAGTCGCTGGACGACCTGGGCATCGCGGTCCGGGTCGGCCACCACTGCGCGGCCCCGGTGTGCGCGCGGTTCGGCGTTGCCGCGACGGCGCGGGCGTCGACCTACCTCTACAACACCGCCCAGGAGGTCGACGCGCTGCTCGAGGGCATCACCCGGGTGCAGCGGTTCTGGGGGGTGCGCTGATGTCGGAGTCGCTGATGTCGGAGTCGATGTACCAGGAGATCATCCTGGACCACTACCGCAACCCCCACCACAAGGGGCTGCGCGACCCGTTCGACGTCGAGGTGCACCATGTCAACCCGACCTGCGGCGACGAGGTGACCGTGCGCGTCCGGGTCGCCGACGGGCCGCAGGGCAGGGTCGTGCAGGACGTGTCCTACGACGGCCAGGGCTGCTCCATCAGCCAGGCGAGCACCTCGGTGATGACCGACCTGGTGATCGGCCGCGAGGTCGAGGACGCCCTGGCCCGCAGCGAGGCGTTCCTGGAGCTCATGCAGAGCCGCGGGCAGCTCGAGCCCGACGAGGACGTGCTCGAGGACGGCATCGCCTTCGCAGGGGTGTCGCGCTACCCGGCCCGGGTCAAGTGCGCGCTGCTCGGCTGGATGGCATGGAAGGACGCGACCGCACAGGCGGTCGCCCAGGAGACGACAACCCAGGAGGCGTCATGACCGACGTGACAAGTGACGCGGCGCTCGACGTGACACCCGTCCTCGAGACCCCCACGGCGGGTGACCGGCCGGCACCGACGGCGACCGAGGAAGACGTGATCGAGGCGATGAAGGACGTCGTCGACCCCGAGCTCGGGATCAACGTCGTCGACCTCGGCCTCGTCTACGGCGCCCAGCTGCACCCCGACCGCACCGTCACCCTCGACATGACATTGACCAGCGCGGCCTGCCCGCTGACCGACGTGATCGAGGAGCAGACCCGGTCGGCGCTCGAACCCTGGGTGGACGACGTGCGGATCAACTGGGTCTGGATGCCGCCGTGGGGCCCCGACAAGATCACCGACGACGGCCGCGAGCAGCTGCGAGCCCTGGGCTTCAACGTCTGACCGCGCAGGCACGGTCTCCGGCCGCAGGGATGCCGGTCCAGCACGCGTGCGGCCTGCCCCGGCCGCCGTGGCGGGGAACCGCGCAGCAGCAGGCACCGTCGGTGCGGAGCAGTGCGCTTCCGCCGCCCTGGATGCCCGTCCGACCACGTATGCGGGCCGCCCCCGCCGCCCTGGATGCCCGTCCGGCCACGTATGCGGGTTGCCCCCGCCGCGGTGGCGGGGAACTGCTGGCTGCGCGGCGCCACCGGGACGGGGGCAGGTGCCATACGTCCGGAAACAGGCACCGGCTGGGCCGCGGGCAGAGGGCGGGCGCGTCAGGTTGATGCGGCCCGGCGTGCTCGGGGCCATCCAGGCCCGGCCGGCGCCGCGCACCGGCCGGCGCCGGGCACCGGCCGTAGACTGGGCCCGTGACTCCGACGACGCCGTGATGCGGCCCCGTGCCGCGTCCCGTCCTCTTCCCGTCGTCCTGGAGCAGTCATGATCACCGTCCACGAGGTCGAGCTGCGCGCCGGTGCGCGCGCCCTGCTCACCGACGTGACGTTCCGCGTCCAGCCGGGTGACCGGATCGGCCTGGTCGGCCGCAACGGCGCCGGCAAGACCACGCTCACCAAGGTGCTCGCCGGCGAGGCACTGCCCGCGGCCGGGACGGTCACGCGTAGCGGCGAGGTCGGCTACCTGCCGCAGGACCCGCGCACCGGTGACCTCGACGTCCTCGGCCGCGACCGGGTGCTGTCCGCCCGCGGCCTCGACGTCATCGTCAGCGGCATGGAGAAGCTGCAGGTCGAGCTCGGGGAGCGGCCCGAGGACGCGCAGCTGCTCGAGCGCTACGGCCGGCTCGAGGAGCGCTTCGTCGCGCTCGGTGGCTACTCCGCCGAGGCGGAGGCGGCCCGGATCTGCAGCAACCTGGGGCTGCCCAAACGGGCGCTGGACCAGCGCATCGGCACCCTGTCCGGAGGCCAGCGGCGACGGATCGAGCTAGCCCGGATCCTGTTCTCCGGCGCCACGACGCTGCTGCTGGACGAGCCGACCAACCACCTGGACGCCGACTCGATCGGCTGGCTGCGCGACTTCCTGCGAAGGCACCAGGGCGGTCTGGTCGTCATCAGCCACGACGTGGACCTGCTCGACGCCGTCGTCACCAAGGTGTTCCACCTGGACGCCAACCGCACCGCCCTGGACCTCTACAACATGGGCTGGAAGACCTACCTGGCCCAGCGCGAGACCGATGAGCGGCGCCGCAAGCGGGAGCGCGCCAACGCCGAGAAGCAGGCTGGCGTGCTGTCGGCGCAGGCCGACAAGATGCGGGCCAAGGCGACCAAGGCCAAGGCCGCGCAGAACATGGACCGTCGCGCCCAGCGGCTGCTCGCCGGGCTGGAGGGCGTTCGGCAGGCCGACCGGGTCGCCAAGCTGCGCTTCCCGCAGCCCACGCCCTGCGGCAAGACCCCGCTGACTGCCCGTGAGCTGTCGAAGTCCTACGGGTCTCTGGAGATCTTCACCGACGTCGACCTCGCCATCGACCGGGGCGCCCGCGTGGTCGTCCTCGGCCTCAACGGTGCCGGCAAGACCACCCTGCTGCGGCTGCTCGCCGGCGTGGAGCTGCCCGACACCGGCGACGTACTGCCCGGCCACGGCCTCCGGCTCGGCTACTACGCCCAAGAGCATGACACCCTGGACACCGACCGCACCGTTCTGGAGAACATGCGCTCGTCCGCCCCCGACCTGCCCGAGCCCGAGGCGCGCCGCGTGTTGGGCTCGTTCCTGTTCAGCGGCGACGTGGCGCACCAGAGCGCCGGCACCCTGTCGGGCGGTGAGAAGACCCGGCTGGCACTGGCGACCCTCGTGGTCAGCGGCGCCAACGTGCTGCTGCTCGACGAGCCGACCAACAACCTCGACCCCGCCAGCCGGGCCGAGGTGCTGGGCGCGCTCTCGACGTACGCCGGTGCGGTCGTCCTGGTCACCCACGACGAGGGCGCGGTGAAGGCACTCGAGCCGGAGAAGGTGCTGCTGCTGCCCGACGGCGTCGAGGACCAGTGGTCCGAGGACCTCACCGACCTGGTGGCGCTGGCCTGACGGCCCCGCGGCGGGCTCACCACTGGGTGACGAGGACCGCCTCGAGGACCACTGCGGCGGCCGCACCCAGGGCCGCAAGCAGCAGCGGCGGGCGCGAGCCTGCTGCCCCACTCGGCTCGGGAGCGACCGCGGGCACCAGCAGCCAGGGGAAGAACGGCAGCCAGGAGCGCTCGACCTCGCCCCGGGACAGCCCGCTGCCCAGTGCGAAGCCGACGGCGAGCACTGCTCCGACCAGGAAGGGCCAGCCGGGGGTCGCGCGCCACTTGCGGGCCGCGGGGACGATCGCCGGGCCGCTGGCGATGACCAGGATGACGACCGAGAGCGGTGCCCAGAGCAGCCAGGAGCGATGGGGCTCGACCCGCAGTGAGAAGTCGGCCTGCGTGGCTGTCAGCCCGTCCGGCCAGACGAAGCCGGCCACCCGGGCCAGTCCGAGTGGCACGAGCGCCCCTGCGGCGGCGATGACGTTGAGCGAGGGGCGGCGGCGCAAGAAGTTGACCGCGATCAGGGTGGCCCCCAGCCAGACCGCGGAGTAGGACATCAGCGCGGCGACCCCGAGCAGCAGGCCGCTGGCCACCGCCCACCACCGGGAGCGGCCGCGCTCCGAGCCGAGGACACCGGCGGCGACGAAGGCCGCGCACAGCGTCGTCGTCACCGCGTCCATGGACACCGCGGTCCACACCGCCCACGGGGCCAGCGCGAGCAGCGGCAGCAGTCGGCGCGCCGGCGGCTCGCCGCACAGCGAGCGCACCGACACCGCCACCAGGGGCACCGCGAGGCAGCCGACGAGGGCGATCGACAGGCCGAGCGTCTCCGCCCGCACCAGGCCCAGCGGCCGCACCGCCCACAGCAGCAGCACCGGACCAGGCGGGTGCTGGCGGGTGGCGAAGGAGAACGACGTCGAGTGCTCGACGAACGTGCGCAGGAAGGCGACCGGGTCGCCGGCGACCGCCGGGACGTCGCGCAGGTACTCCTGCGGATCGGTCACGGGCGCCGCCAGACCGTTGCCGCCGTCGACGAAGGCCAGCGCGAGGGTCCAGGCGACGGCCGCCAGGTAGGACCACAGCAGCAGGGAGCGCCACGAGAGACGCTCGGCCAGGCCCCTCCGCACCGCGGTCAGGACCCCGACCGCGACGACGGGCGCCAGCACCGACCCGGCCACGATCTTGCCGCGGTAGGAGCCCGTGAACGGAGCAGACGCGGTCCCGAGACGCAGCCGGAGCAGCACGAACGCGGCGCTGAGCGCCAGCCCGCCTGCCACGAGAAGCGACCAGAGCACTGCGTCACGGCGCTGCCGGCCGTCCTCGGCGCGTCGCCTCGGCGCGGCGCTGCCCGCGACCGGCTGCATGGCCTGCACCGTATCCGGGTGCCGCGGCGGTCGCGGCACGCGAAGTGGCGGCCAGCGCGGTTGCGGGAGATCATCCGGGGCAGACAGAGGGACACAAGATCATCCCAGCGGGAGGGCCTGACGTGGCTGAGCTCAAGAAGGGGAGCCGGGTGACCGGCGACGACCGCGGGAAGCTGGCGGCCGATCTGAAGAAGAAGTACGAGTCGGGGCAGAGCATCCGCGTGCTGGCCCAGCAGTCGGGCCGCTCCTACGGCTTCGTGCACCGGATCCTCACCGAGTCCGGGGCGAGCCTGCGCGGTCGCGGCGGGGCCACCCGCAAGAAGGCCTCCTGACCCACCGGCAGCCGGCACCGGGCCGGCTCGCGCCGTCGCCCCTCACAGTGCGAGGCTGAGCGGCACGCGTGGGCGGGCACGTCTGCGTGACCTCGCCTGACAGGAGTGACGCAGGTGGACCTGACGCTGAGCCCGGAGCAGGAAGACGTACGCAAGGCGGTCAAGGCCTGGGTTGACGACGTGGTCGCCCCGCCGGCCCTGCGCAACGACCGCGAGGAGCGCTTCCCGCAGGAGGCGCTCGACGGCCTGCGCTCCACCGGTTTCATCGGCCTGTCCATCCCGGAGCAGTACGGCGGCGGCGGTGGGGACCCGCTGTCCTACGTCGTGTGCATCGAGGAGCTAGGGCGGGGTGACGCCAACGTCCGCTCGATCCTGAGCGTGCACCTCGGGCTGGTCGCCGGCTCGATCGAGCGCTGGGGCACCGAGGAGCAGAAGCAGCAGTGGCTGCCGCGGATGGCCACCGGCGAGGTGCTCGGCTGCTTCGGCCTCACCGAGCCGGACTTCGGCTCCAACCCGGCAGACCTGCAGGCCAGCGCGGTCAAGCAGCCGGACGGCGGCTACCTGCTCAACGGCAGCAAGATCTTCATCACCAACGGGACCATCGCCGGGGTCACGCTGTTCATGGCCCGCACGGGCGGTCCCGGCGCCCGGGGCGTCAGCGCCTTCCTCGTGCCCAACGACGTCGAGGGCTTCACCGCCAGGCAGATCCACGGCAAGCTGGGGCTGCGCTCCTGCGACACCGCCGAGCTGGTCCTGCAGGACGTCCGGGTCGGGCCCGAGGCGCTGCTGGGCGGCGAGGAGGGCAAGGGCATCCGGGTCGCGCTCACCGCGCTCAACGACGGCCGGATGTCGCTGGGCGCCTCGTGCACGGGCCTCGCCCAGGCGGCGCTGGACAGCATGGTCGCCTACACCAAGGACCGCCACCAGTTCGGCAAGCCGATCGCCGGCCACCAGCTCGTCCAGGAGCTGATCGCCGACACCGCGGTCGAGGTCGACTGCGCCCGGCTGCTCACCTACCGGGTGGCCGACCTAAAGACCCGGGGCGAGGACTACTCCCTCGCGGCGTCCAAGGCGAAGTACTACGCGAGCGAGGCCAGCGTCCGCGCCGCCAACGCCTGCGTGCAGGCCCACGGCGGCTACGGCTACATCGACGAGTACGCCGCCGGGAAGTACTTGAGGGACGCAAGGGTTACCACCCTGTACGAGGGCACTAGCCAGATCCAGAAGCTGATCATCGGTCGGGCTCTGACGGGGATCAGCGCGTTCTAGCGCTTCTGGCAGGAGGTGCGTCGGCATGGGACCTGGGGCCGGCGGGCCATGGCAGGCGATGCGCTCGTTCTCGCGCGACCCGACGGTCACCGCGACCAAGCTCGCACCCGGCACGGTCCGGCGGATCGTGCGCTTCGCGGCGCCGTACCGCCGTGAGCTGGTCGCGTTCCTGCTCGTCATCATTGTGGACGCCGTCGTGGCGGTCGCCAACCCGCTGATCTTCAAGAAGATCATCGACGACGGGATCGGTACGGCGCCTCCGGCGACCGGCCGACCCGGACTGGTGGTGGCCCTGGCGCTGCTCGTCGCGGGGCTGGCGCTGTTCGACGCGGTGCTGTCCCTGGTGCAGCGCTTCTACTCGGCCCGGATCGGCGAGGGGCTGATCTACGACCTCCGCGCCAAGGTCTACTCGCACGTGCAGCGGATGCCGATCGCGTTCTTCACCCGCACCCAGACCGGCGCGCTGATCAGCCGGCTCAACAACGACGTGCTCGGCGCGCAGCAGGCGTTCACCGGGACCTTGTCCAGCGTGGTCTCCAACGTCATCGGCGTCGCCCTCACGCTCACCGCGATGGCGATCCTGTCCTGGCAGATCACGCTGGCGTCGCTGGTGCTGCTGCCGCTGTTCGTGGTGCCGGCCCGGCTGGTCGGGCGGCGGCTGCAGACGCTGACACGCGAGGGCTACGGGCTCAACGCGCAGATGAACACCACGATGACCGAGCGCTTCAACGTCTCCGGTGCGCTGCTGGTCAAGCTGTTCGGCCGCCCCGAGCAGGAGGACTCGGCCTTCCGTGACAAGGCCGGCCGGGTCCGCGACATCGGCATCGCCAGCGCGATGTACGGCCGGATCTTCTTCGTCGCGCTGACCACGGTCGCGGCCCTCGCGACCGCCCTGGTGTACGGCGTCGGCGGGACCCTAGCCGCGCGCGGCTCCCTGCAGGTCGGGACGGTGGTCGCGCTGGCGGCGTACCTCACCCGGCTCTACGGCCCGCTCACGGCCCTGTCCAACGTGCGGGTCGACGTCATGACGGCTCTGGTGTCCTTCGAGCGGGTCTTCGAGGTGCTCGACCTCGAGCCCATGGTCGCCGAGAAGCCGGACGCGGTCGAGCTCCCCCGGCAGACCGCGGCGCTGGAGTTCGACGACGTGGTCTTCGGCTACCCCTCGGCCGAGCAGGTCTCGCTCGCCTCGCTGGAGACGGTCGCGGTGCTCGACAAGACGGTCCCGCAGACGGTCCTGCACGGGGTGAGCTTCCGGGCCGAGCCGGGCCAGCTGGTCGCGCTCGTCGGGCCGTCCGGCGCGGGCAAGACCACCATCAGCCAGCTCGTCACCAGGATGTACGACGTGGACGCCGGCGCGGTCCGCATCGGCGGCCGAGACGTCCGCGACGCGACACTGCAGTCGCTGCGCGACGCGGTCGGCGTCGTGACCCAGGACGCGCACATGTTCCACGACACCATTCGCGCCAACCTGCTCTACGCCCGTCCGGAGGCGACCGAGGAGCAGCTGTGGGCCGCGCTGGGCTCCGCCCAGGTCGGCCCGCTGGTGCACGGGCTGCCCGACGGCCTGGACACCGTGGTGGGCGACCGCGGCTACCGGCTCTCCGGCGGCGAGAAGCAGCGGATGGCGATCGCCCGGCTGCTGCTCAAGGCTCCCGGTGTCGTGGTGCTCGACGAGGCCACGGCCCATCTGGACAGCGAGTCCGAGGCGGCGGTGCAGCGGGCACTGTCCTCGGCGCTGGCCGGCCGCACGTCGCTGGTCATCGCGCACCGGCTCTCCACGGTCCGGGAGGCCGACCAGATCCTGGTGGTGGAGGACGGCCGGATCGTCGAGCACGGCCGGCACGACGAGCTGGTCGCCCTCGACGGGCTCTACGCCGAGCTCTACCGCACCCAGTTCTCCCGTCAGGCCGAGCCGGTCGCCGTCTCCGATTGATCTGCCGCTGCCCTAGGTCGGCGAGGGCGTGACCACCACCCGGGCGCCTTCGCCGCGCTCCATCGCGGCGAAGGCGTCGTCGATGCCTTCGAGGCCGGTGCGGGCCGTGATCAGTGCGCCGAGGTCGAGCCGGCCTTCGGCGGCGTAGCCCAGCAGCTTGGGGATGTCCACCAGTGGGTCGGTCGAGCCGTAGACGCAGCCGGTGATCGTGCGGGCGAAGTGGAACAGCTCCAGCGCGCTGAAGGACACCTTGTCGTCCTTGCTGCCGATGCCGACGACGGTCGTGCTGCCGCCGCGGCGGGTCGAGGACCACGCCGAGCGGAGCGTCTGCGCCAGCCCGACGCAGTCGAAGGCGTGGTCGGCTCCCCGCCCGCCGGTGAGCGCGCGCACCTGCTTGGCCAGCTCGCCGCCGGCCTCGAGCGTCTCCGTCGCGCCCATGCTGCGGGCCAGCTCCAGCTTGTCGGGGGAGCGGTCGACCACGATGACCGCGCCTGCCTCGGCCAGCCGGGCTCCCTGCACGACCGACAGACCGACGCCACCGAGCCCGACCACGAGCACCGACTGCCCCGCCCGGACCTTGGCGGTGTTGAGCACCGCACCGACCCCGGTCATCACCGCGCAGCCGACCAGGGCGGCCTGCTCCAGCGGCACGCTGTCGGGCACCGGCAGCACCGCCCGCTGCGACACGACGGTCTGCTCGGCGAAGCCCGCGGTCGACAGTCCCGGGTAGAGGTCCTGCCCGTCCCAGCGGGCGTACGGCGCCGCCGCCGCGTCTGCGGAGCGTTCACACAGCCACGGCTCGCCCTGGGAGCAGAACCAGCACTGCCCGCATGGCGGCGCCCAGCACAGCACCACCCGGTCCTCGGGCGCGATGCCGGTGACGCCGTCGCCCACGGAGACGACCGTGCCGGCCGACTCGTGGCCGAGCACCGCCGGCACCGGCTGGCGCAGCGTCCCGCGGGCGAGCGAGAGGTCGCTGTGGCAGACGCCGGTGGCGGCCACCCGGACCCGCACCTGGCCGTGACCGGGCTCGGGCAGGTCGATGTCGGCGACCCGAAGGGGGGCGCCGGCGGCGGTCAGGACGGCGGCGCGGACCACGTTGCGCTCCTTCTTCTCGGGCTTCGGGAGCCCTCGCCCGGCGGGGAGGCGGGACCGACGGTAGTCGCGGCCCTACATTGGCCGCATGACGGGCCCTCCGACCGGGCGGAGCGGGACCGGGCCGAGTGACCGGCTCGGCGAGGCACTGGGTGCGGTGCTGCCCGACGCCGTCGAGGAGTCCTCGTTCGACCCGTCCCTGCGCCCGCAGGGGCTGCCGAGCCGCTGGTGGGGCCGGCCGATGGGGGAGATGCGCTGGCAGGCCGAGCTGGCCCGGCTGCTGGTCGACCCCGTCTGGTACGGCGTCGGGGTGCCGCGGGGGGACGGCGGCCCGGCCCTGCTGGTGCCCGGCTTCCTCGCCGGGGACAACTCGCTGTGGGTCCTGCACGGCTGGCTGCGCCGCATGGGCCACCGGCCGCACGCCGCCCGGATCCTGGCCAACGTGGACTGCTCCGACCGGGCCGTGGACCGGCTCGAGGAGCGGCTGGAGCAGGTCGTCGGCCGCGCGGGCCGCAAGGCGGCGCTGGTCGGGCACAGCCGCGGCGGCCACTTCGCAAAGGCGCTCGCCGCCCGTCGGCCGGACCTGGTGGACCGCGTCGTCAGCCTGGGCGCCGGGCTGGACGAGCCGTTCGAGATCTCGCTGCCGACCAAGGCCGCGATCGCCGCGGTCCGGCAGGTGCTGGTGGCCACGAGCCGCAAGGCGGCGGCCAACGGGTGCCTCACCACCAGCTGCCGCTGCCCCTTCGTGCGGGACTACAGCGCGTCCTGGAACCCGGACGTGGCACTGACCTCGGTCTACTCCAGGGGTGACGGCGTCGTCTGGTGGGAGGCGTGCATCGTGCCCTACGCCCGCAACGTCGAGGTCACCGGCAGCCACGTCGGCCTCGCCTGCAACCGCAAGGCCTACCGCGCGGTTGCCGAGGCGCTCGCTCCCTAGCCCTGGCGGCCGGTGCGGGTGGCACGCCCCAGCCGCCGCAGCTGGCCCGAGGACACACCGGCGGCGGCGCGCCACGCCCTCGCTCCCGACAGCGGCACGGCCAGCGCGCGGCTGAGCGGCTCGGCCCGCACCGCGAGCGCACTGCGGGAGGGGCCGGCCTGCGGCCTGCGGCGGTCCAGCCAGTCCAGCAGCAGCCGGGCCGACAGCTCGGGCTGCTCGGCGAGGTAGGCGTGCCCGGTGCCCGGCACGACGGCCAGCTCGGCGTCCGGGATGCGGCGGGCCAGGTAGCGGGCGTTGGACAGCGGCGTCAGCGCATCGAGCTCACCGTGCAGCACCAGCGTCGGCGCGGCGATGCGCGCCAGCCGGCCGGCGGTGTCGTGGGCGGCGACGGCCCACCAGTGCGAGGCGAGCCCCTGGGGGCGGGCCCGGTGGCGGGCCAGGTGCGCGAGGACCATCGTGACCTGGTCCGGGTGCTCGCGGCGGAAGGCCGGGCTGAACAGCGCGCCCCCGACGTACCTCGCCCGGAGGCCGGCGACAGTCCTGTCGGATCCGAACCCGGCGACGCCGGCGAGGTCCGGGACCTGCGCCCCCGGTCCGCCCGCGGTGGTGCCGCCGAGCACCAGTCCGCGCACCCGGTCGGGGAAGCGCAGCGCCACCTCCTGCGCGATCATCCCGCCCATCGACAGTCCGTAGACGTGGGCGCTGTCCACGCCGAGAACGTCCAGCAGGCGCACGGCGTCCGACGCGAGCTCGGCCATCGTCGTGGGCCGCAGCGGGGCGCTGGACCGGCCGGCCCCGCGGTTGTCGTAGCTGATGCAGTCCAGGTGGGGTGTGTAGTGCTCGAGCACCGGCTCGAAGACCGCGGCGCTGATGGCGAAACCCGTGACCAGCAGCAGTGGCTCGCCGCGGCCGGCCCGCTCGTAGTGCAGCCGCAGGCGGCCGACGCGGGCGACCCGCAAGTCAGCGCTCCAGGACGTAGGCGCCGGGAGCGGCCTGCAGCGGCCGGTAGCCCTTGGCGCCAAGCGTCTTGGGCGCCGCCTTGTCGCCACCCGAGCGCTCACCGAGCCAGGCCGTGTGGTCGGTCCACCAGGTGCCCTGCCTGGTGACCGCCTCGCGCTTCCACTGCTCCGGGTCGGGCGGGCACTCGTCCTCGTGGACGGAGTACGTCGCCTTCGGGTTGCCGGGCGGGTTGACCAGCGCCGCGATGTGGCCGCTCGTGGAGAGCACGAAGCGCTTGGTGCCACCGAGCATCTGGGTGCTGCGGTAGCAGTTCTGCCAGGGGCAGATGTGGTCGGCGACGCCGGCGACCAGGTAGCTGTCGACGTCGAGCTTGCCCAGGTCGACCGGTGACCCGAGCACCCGGGCTCGGCCGGGCGTGACCAGGCTGTTGTCGACCGCCATCTCGAGGAAGTCGCGGTGCAGACCGGCCGGCATGCGCGTGCTGTCGGCGTTCCAGTAGAGGACGTCGAAGGCCGGCGGCCGCTTACCCAGCAGGTAGTTGTTGACCCAGTAGTTCCACACCAGGTCGTTGGGGCGCAGCCAGGCGAACACCCCTGCCAGTGCCTTGCCGTCGAGGTAGCCGCGCCGCTGCGAGCCCGCCACCGCCGTCGCGGCCATGCCCTTGTCGACGAACGACCCCATCGTGCCGGCCCGCTCCTGGTCGAGCACGGTGACGCCGAGGCTGAGGGTGGCGACCCGGTCCAGCCGGCTGGTGGCCGCGAGGTGCGAGAGCGCGACGCTCGAGGTGATGCCGCCGGCGCACACCCCGAGCACATGCGTCCGCCCGCTGCCGGTGATCTTCTCGACCGCGTCGAGGCACTCCAGCACGGCCCCCGCATAGGTGTCCAGGCCCCAGGCCGCGTGCTCCGCGGTGGGGTTGCGCCAGGACATCGCGAACACCTGCAGCCCGCTGTCGAGGTAGCTCTCCACCATGCTCCGGCCCGGCGCGAGGTCGGTGACGTAGTACTTGTTGATCATCGGCGGTACGACGAGCAGCGGCACCTCCCGCACCCGCGCGGCCCGGGGGGAGTACTGGATCAGCTCGACGACCGGGGTACGCAGCACCACCTGCCCCTCGGTGATGGCCAGCTCGCGGCCGACCTCGAACGCCGTCTCGTCGACCATCGCCGGCGTACGGCGACGGGCCACGTCCTTGACCAGCTGCGTGCCGCCCTTGAGGTAGTTGCGGCCGCCGCTGTCGATCGCCGCCTTGACCGCGGCGGGGTTGAGCATCGGGACGTTGCTGGGGGCGACGGCGTCCAGCACGTTGCCGGCGAGGAAGCGCACCCGGTGGTCGTCGCGCCAGTCCAGGTCGGCGTCGTCGACGAGCTGCATGGCGGTGGACGCGGTCGCGAGGTAGCCCTGGCACAGCCTGAGCAGCACCGGGTTGCCCTGCCAGGCCGGGTCGGTGAAGCGCCGGTCGCCCTTGGGCGCCGTGACCTCCGAGCGACCGGCGACGACCTTGGCCAGCTCCGCGGCGAGCCCGCCGGTGCGCCTGGCCACGGCACGGGGGCGGCCGGCGAGGTGGCCCACCAGGCGCAGCCCGGCGGTGCCCGGCAGCCAGCGGCGCACCGGTCCCGCCGCGTCGGCCAGCATCGTGTCCAGGGCGGAGCCACCGGGGGCCCCGACCTCCTCGGGCGAGGGACGGTCCTTCGAGCGGTCTGCGGTCGTGGTCATGTGGGACACCTCCGTAGGGCGACAGCCGCCTTCCACCTCCCCGCTGCCCGGCAGCATCAACCGGGACGGGCGTGGCCGGTCAGCAACTGCTCTAGCCTGCGGGGGCGGGCGCCGGGACGGTCGCCCCGACAGGGGAGGCGCGCGTGGCCCAGCTCGTGCTCGGCCCGCTGCTGCGCCACGTCGACGAGCAGGCTGCGACGGTCTGGGTCGAGGTCGACGAGCCGTGCGAGGTCGAGGTGCTCGGCTGCGCTGCGCGCAGCTTCACGGTCGAAGGACACCACTACGCGCTGGTCGTGTGCGACGGCCTGGAGCCCGGGACGACGCGGCCCTACCAGGTGCACCTGGATGGCGAGCTGGCCTGGCCCGAGCCGGGGTCGTCGTTCCCGCCGTCGCGCATCCGCACGCGCAACGGCACCCGCGAGGAGCCGCTGCGCCTGGTCTTCGGCTCCTGCCGCGTGACCCGGCCGCATCACCCGCCGCACACCGGACGCACCGGGAAGGAGGGCGTCGGGCCCGATGCCCTGCACGCCTACGCCGTGCAGATGCGGGACTCGGACCCCTCGACCTGGCCGGACGCGCTGCTGCTCGTGGGCGACCAGGTCTACGCCGACGAGCCGTCGCCGGGGACCGTCGCCTACATCCGCGAGCACCGCGACGTCTCCCGGCCGCCGGGCGAGGGGGTCGCGAACTTCCACGAGTACACCGTGCTCTACCAGGAGGCCTGGAGCGACCCGACGATCCGCTGGGTGCTGTCCACTGTGCCGACGTCCATGGTGTTCGACGACCACGACGTCCACGACGACTGGAACACCTCCGCTGCGTGGCGCCGCGACATGCAGGCCAAGTCCTGGTGGCCGGCGCGCATCGAGGGTGGCTTGATGGCTTACTGGCTCTACCAGCACCTGGGCAACCTGCGGCCGGTCGAGCTCGCCGAGGACGAGACCTACCGCCGCGTCCGCGCGGCAGAGGACGGCGGCGAGGTGCTGCGCGCGTTCGCCGCCGAGGCCGACCGCGAGGCCGACGGCGGCAAGCCGTCGCGCTGGAGCTACCGCCGCGACTTCGGCGGCGTGCGCATGCTCGTCGTCGACTCCAGGTGCGGGCGCGTGCTGGAGAGCGGCGAGCGCTCCATGGTGGACGCGTCCGAGTGGCGCTGGATCGTCGAGCAGGTGCAGGACTGCCCCGACCACCTGCTGATCGCCTCGTCGCTGCCGGTGCTGCTGCCACCGGCGATCTCGGGCCTGGAGTCGTGGGACGAGGCGCTCTGCGAGGGTGCCTGGGGGCGCCGCTGGGCCCGCTGGGGGGAGGCCCTGCGTCGCGGGGCCGACCTGGAGCACTGGGCGGCCTTCCGGCACTCGTTCGACGCGCTGGTCGAGCTCGTGGCCGAGGTGGGCGCGGGCGCGCGGGGCGAGGCCCCCGCGTCGATCACTTTCCTCGGCGGCGACGTGCACTTCTCCTACCTGGCCAAGGCTTCCTACCCGTCCGGCCGTGGCGTGACGAGCCGCGTGCACCAGGTGGTCTGCTCGCCGGTCCGCAACCCGGTGCAGGGCAGCGTGCGGGTCGTGGACCGGTTTTCCCGCACCGCTGTCGGCCGCGGTCTCGGGCGGGCCCTGCTGCGCTCCGTGCGGGTGAGCCCGAGCGAGCTGTCCTGGCAGGTCGACCACGGCCCGTGGTTCGACAACCAGCTCGCCACCCTTGCCATGGACGGCCGCAGCGCCCGGGTGTGGCTCGAGCAGCCCCGTGCAGGAGACCCGGACCCGAGCCTCGAGCGCGTCTTCGAGCACGACCTGACCCCGGGCTGAGCAGAGCCTGCCGTGACCTCCCCTTTCGGCCCCGTGCCGCTCTCGCCGACCGCGTTCCTGGAGCGTGCGCGGGTGGTCCACGGCGACCGCCCGGCGCTCGTCGACGGCGACGTGCGCAGGACGTACGCCGAGCTCGCGGACCGCTGCGACCGGCTGGCCGGCGGGCTCGCCGGCCTCGGGGTCGGGCCGGGCGACCGCGTCTCGGTGCTCGCCCCCAACACCGGTGTCGCCCTGGAGGCGCATTTCGGCGTGCCGCAGGCGGGGGCCGTGCTGAACGCCCTCAACACCCGGCTGTCCGCAGCCGAGCTCGCCTACATCGTCGGGCACGCCGGCTCGAAGGTGCTCATGGTCGACGCCGAGCTCGCCGGCCTGGGACGCGAGCTGTTGGAGGAGGGCCGCCGGCAGGGGGCCGAGCAGGTGCAGCTCGTCGTCAGCGGAGGTCCGGACGACGACTACGAGGCGCTGCTCGCCGGTGCCACGCCCCTGCGGGTGCCGGTCGCCGACGAGCTGACGCTGCTGTCCCTCAACTACACGAGCGGCACCACCGGGCGCCCGAAAGGCGTCATGTACTCCCACCGCGGTGCCTACCTGCAGGCGCTGGCGATGGCGGCGCAGACGGGACTCGGCCCCGGGTCGGCGTACCTCTGGACGCTGCCGATGTTCCACTGCAACGGCTGGTGCTTCCCCTGGGCGGTGACGGCGGCGGGCGCGACGCACGTCGCGCTGCGCAAGGTGGAGCCGGGGCGGATCTGGCGGGCGGTGCGGGGCGAGGGCGTCACGCACCTGTCCGCCGCGCCGACCGTGCTGGGCCTGCTGGCGGACGCGCCGGAGGCGGAGGGCGGCACGGACGCCGGAGCCGGGCCGGTGCGGGTCCAGACCGGCGGGGCGCCGCCCTCTCCCGCGCTACTGGCGCGGATGGCCGAGCTGGGCCTGGAGGTCACGCACCTCTACGGGCTGACCGAGACCTACGGGCCGGCGGCGATCTGCGACTGGCGCCCGGAGTGGGACGAGCTGGGCGCCGCCGAGCAGGCGCGGCTCAAGGCGCGCCAGGGGGTCGCCAACCTGGTGAGCCAGCCGCTGCGGGTGCTCGGCGAGGACGGGCGGGACGTGGCGGCGGACGGCGAGGCCGTCGGGGAGGTGCTGCTGCGCGGCAACAACGTCATGCTCGGCTACTACCGCGACGAGGCGGCGACGGCCGCGGCCGACCACGAAGGGTGGTTCCGCACCGGCGACGTCGCCGTGATGCACCCGGACGGCTACGTCGAGCTGCGCGACCGCAGCAAGGACGTGATCATCTCGGGTGGCGAGAACATCGCCTCCATCGAGGTGGAGCAGGCGCTGGACTCCCACCCGGCCGTGCTCGAGAGCGCCGTGGTCGCCGCCCCCGACGAGAGGTGGGGTGAGGTCGTGGTCGCGTTCGTCGCGCTGCGGCCGGGCCGGGAGGCCGGCGAGCAGGAGCTCATCGACCACGTCCGCGGCCGGATCGCCCGCTTCAAGGCACCGCGGCAGGTGCGCTTCGGCGAGCTGCCGAAGACGGGCACGGGCAAGGTCCAGAAGTTCGTGCTGCGGGAGGGGCTGCGCGGCGAGTAGGTCCTCAGCCGCGAGGGGCCGGGTCCCGGTGCTCGGCGCCGAACGCCGTGTGCAGGGTGGCGAGGTCGATGGGGGAGCGGGCCGCGTCGGGCACGTGGTCCACCACCGAGCGCAGCACCTCCAGCGCGGTGAGGATCTCGCGGGCGACGTCGTCGATGGGCCGCTCGGCGTCGACCGAGACGAGGATGCCGCGCTCGCCGTACCAGTCGATGATGGGGCGCGTGACCTCCTGGAAGACCGCGAGCCGGCGCCGGATGACCTTCTCGGTGTCGTCGGAGCGCTGCTGCGCGGCGGCGCGGGCAAGCAGCCGCCGCACCAGCTCGGACTCCTCCACCTGCAGGCTGAGCGCGACGTGGGCCGTCATGTCGAGGTCGACGGCAAGCTCGTAGAGCGCGCGGGCCTGCGTGAGGGTGCGCGGGATGCCGTCGAGGACGTAGCCGCCGCCGTCGCGCTTCGCCTGCTCGACGGCCTCCTTCGCCATCTCGAGGACGATCTCGTCGGGCACCAGCTCGCCCTCGTCGAGGTAGTCCCCGACCTGCACGCCGATGTCGGTCCCGCGGGCCACATGGTCGCGCAGCAGGTCGCCGGTGGCGATGTGCGGGACGCCGAAGTGCGCCGAGATGCGTTCCGCCTGCGTCCCCTTGCCGGCGCCGGGCGGGGCGATCATCAGAACCCGCACGGCGGCCCTCCTCGGCGTCCGGACGCGGTGCTCGGACCGGCACGGTAGCGGCCGGTCCACGTTTGCCGCCGCGGGTCGGCTGGAACAGGTGAGGCGGGTCACACCCTCCGGCTGGCCCTACCCGGCAGAAGGGCTGCCCGTGGGCGCCAACCTGGCCACCATCCTGCTCGACACCGCACGCGAGCACGGCGAGCGCACCGCCATGAAGCTCGACGACAAGGTGATGAGCTACGAGCTGCTCGAACAGGGCTCGGCCCGGCTGGCGGCGCTGCTCCGGGACAAGGGCGTCAGCAGGGGCGACCGGGTCGGCGTCATGCTCCCCAACGTCCCCTACTTCGCCGTCTGTTACTACGGCGTGCTGCGGGTCGGCGGCATCGTCGTGCCCATGAACCCGCTGCTGAAGGACCGCGAGGTCGCCTTTTACCTGTCCGACTCCGGGGCGAAGGTCCTGCTGGCCTGGCACCAGATGTCGGACGCGGCGGCAAAGGGGTCGGCGGACACCGGCGCCGAGTGCGTCCTCGTGGAGCCGGGCGGCTTCGAGGAGCTGCTCGCCGGTGTGGACCCGGACCGGGAGGTCGAGGACGTCGACGGCGACGACACCGCCGTGCTGCTGTACACCTCGGGCACCACCGGCAAGCCCAAGGGCGCCGAGCTGCGCCACGACAACCTGCGGACCAACGCGATCACCACCGCCGAGACGGTCGGCCAGATCGGCGCCGACGACGTGCTGCTCGGCGCGCTGCCGCTGTTCCACGCGTTCGGGCAGACCTGCGGGCTCAACGCCGCGGTGCACGCCGGCGCCTCCGTGTCGCTGCTGCCGCGCTTCGACGCCGACAAGGCGCTGCAGATCCTGCAGGAGGACGCCGTCACGGTCTTCGAGGGCGTGCCGACGATGTTCAACGCGATGCTGCACGCGACCGACCACGAGAAGTACGACGTGTCCTCGCTGCGGCTGTGCGTCTCCGGCGGCGCGGCGATGCCGGCTGAGGTGATGCGCGGCTTCGAGGAGGCGTTCGGCTGCACCATCCTGGAGGGCTACGGCCTGTCCGAGACCTCGCCGGTGGCGTCGTTCAACCACCCGGACGCCGAGCGCAAGCCGGGCACAATCGGCACCCCGCTGCGGGGGGTCGAGATGAAGGTCGTCGACGACGAGGGCGGCGACCTCCCGGCCGGTGAGCCGGGCGAGATCGTGATCCGCGGCGAGAACCTCATGCGCGGCTACTGGAACCGGCCCGAGGCGACCGAGGAGGCGATCGTCGACGGCTGGTTCCACACCGGCGACGTCGCCACCGTCGACGAGGACGGCTTCTTCACGATCGTCGACCGCAAGAAGGACCTCATCCTGCGCGGCGGCATGAACGTCTACCCCCGGGAGGTCGAGGAGGTGCTCTACGAGCACGAGGCGGTCGCCGAGGCGGCCGTGGTCGCCGTGCCCGACGACAACCTCGGCGAGGAGGTCGGCGCGGCGGTCGTGCTCAAGCAGGGCGCGTCGGCCACGCCGGAGGAGCTGCGCGACTGGGTCAAGGAGCGGGTCGCGGCCTACAAGTACCCGCGCCGGGTGTGGCTGCTCGACGAGCTGCCCAAGGGCCCGACGGGCAAGATCCTCAAGCGCGAGGTGGACATCCCGTCCTGACCCGTGCGCCGGCAGGCCCGGCGTACCGTCGTCTGCTCCGACCCCTGACCCCCGACCTTGGAGCTGAGCTGGCCCATGAAGGTGCCGATGACGACCGCCGACTTCCTGGACCGGGCGGCGTTGTGCTACCCGCGACGTGCGGGCGTGGTGGACGAGCCGGCGCCCTACCAGGACGGCGGTCTGGGCACGCTGACCTACGCCGAGATGGGCGCCAGGGCCGCGGCCATGTCGGCCGGGCTGGACGAGCTCGGCGTCGGCCGCGGCGAGCGGGTCGCGGTCGTCAGCCATAACTCCGCGCGGCTGCTGGAGTCGTTCTTCGGGGTCTGCTCGTCGGGGCGCGTGCTCGTCCCGGTCAACTTCCGGCTCTCGCCGGCCGAGGTGGGGTACATCGTCGAGCACAGCGGCGCGTCGACGCTGCTGCTCGACCCCGAGCTCGAGTCGGCGCTGAGCGATGTGACCGCCAAGCACCGCTTCCTGCTTGGGGAGCAGTCCGACGCGGGGCTGCTGCGCCCCGCCCGCGAGCCGGTGCCGTGGGAGGAGCCGGACGAGGACGCCACCGCGACCCTCAACTACACCTCCGGCACCACGGCGCGCCCCAAGGGCGTGCAGATCACCCACCGCAACATCTGGACCAACGCGGTGACCTTCGCGCTGCACGCCGGCGTGACCGACCGTGACGTCTACCTGCACACGCTGCCGATGTTCCACGCCAACGGCTGGGGGATGCCGTTCGCGATGACCGGCATGGGCGTCCCGCACGTCGTCATCCGCAAGATCGAGGGCGCCGAGATCCTGCGCCGGGTGCAGCGGTACGGCGTGACCGTCATGTGCGCGGCCCCCGCCGTGGTGGCCTCGATCCTCGACGCGGCCGCGAGCTGGGAGGGCGAGGTCCCCGGTCGCGGGCGCACCAGGGTGATCTGCGCCGGCGCGCCACCGCCCTCGCGCACCATCGCCCGGATCGAGGAGGAGCTGGGCTGGGAGTTCACCCAGATCTACGGCCTGACCGAGACCTCGCCGCTGCTCACGGTCAACCGGCGGCGAGCCGAGGAGGACGAGCTGCCGATGGAGGAGGCGGCCAGGCGGCTGGCCCGCGCCGGCATGCCCGCGATCGGCTGCCGGGTGGCGGTCTCCGAGCAGGGCGAGGTGCTGGTGCGCAGCAACGTGGTCATGACCGGCTACTGGCAGCAGCCGGAGGAGAGTGCCGAGGCTCTGGAGGGGGGCTGGTTCCACACCGGTGACGGCGGCTCGATGGACGACGAGGGCTACCTCACCATCAGCGACCGCAAGAAGGACGTGATCATCACCGGTGGGGAGAACGTCTCCTCGATCGAGGTCGAGGACTGCCTGTTCAGCCACCCGGCGGTGGCCGAGGTCGCGGTCATCGGTGTGCCCAGCGAGCGGTGGGGCGAGACGATCAAGGCGCTGGTGGTGCTCGCCGACGGCGGGTCGGCATCGGAGGCCGAGCTGATCGCGCACTGCAAGGAACGCCTGGCGGGCTACAAGGCACCGACCTCGGTCGAGCTGCGCGAGAGCATCCCGCGCACCGCCACCGGCAAGGTGCAGAAGTTCAAGCTGCGTGAGCAGTACTGGAGCGACCGCGACCGGCAGGTCAACTGAGCCGGCGGTGGGTAGGGGGTCGGCGTGAGCACCCCGGACAACACCAGCAGCCACGACGGCCCGTCCCTGCAGCCCGACCCGGTGCCGCGCCCCGACAGCGGCGTCCGCGGCTCAGACGCGGCCGACCGGATGGACCCCGAGCACGGCACGGCCAGTGGCGCCGACGGCGAGACCGCGGCCCGCGAGCAGCTGCGGGTCGACCTCGGCGAGCGCTCCCCGCAGGCCGGCCGGGAGGACGGCGACGACCTCGAGCAGGCAGCCGCCGTCGGCGAGACCGACGACCCCGCCGCCGGCAGCCTCGGCGCGCACGGCTCCTGACCTCGCGGGTGGCGGCGCCGCAGGCCGACCTCGTCCTGGAGGGCGGCGGCGTCAAGGGCATCGGGCTGGTCGGCGCGGTCGACGCCCTGGGTGCCGCCGGCTACTCCTTCCCCCGGGTCGCCGGGTCCTCGGCCGGGGCGATCGTGGCCTGCCTGGTCGCCGCTCTGCAGGCCGCGGGCGAGCCGGTCAGCCGGCTCGCGGACATCGTGCGCAGCGTCGACTACCACCGCTTCCGCGACGCGAGCCGGCTGGGCCGAGTGCCCCTGGCCGGTGGCGCGCTCGCCCTGCTCGCGCACGACGGCCGCTACCAGGGCCGCTACCTGGAGCGGTTCCTCACCGGCGCCCTGGGCGAGCTCGGTGTGCGGACGTTCGGCGACCTGCGGCGCCTGGACCCGGAGGACTCGCCACAGCAGGCCTTCTCCCTCGTGGTGACCGTCAGCGACCTGTCCCGCCGGCGGCTCGTGCGGCTGCCGTGGGACCTGCCGTCGTACGGCCTGGACCCGGACGAGATGCCGGTGGCCCGGGCCGTGCGGGCGAGCGCGGCGATCCCGTTCTACTTCGAGCCGGTGCGGACGGCGGGGGCGACCTGGGTCGACGGCGGGCTGCTGTCGGTGTTCCCGATCGGGCTGTTCGACCGCGCCGACAGCCGGGCGCCGCGCTGGCCGACGTTCGGCGTACGGCTGATGTCCCGCCCGCAGGACCCGCCCGTGACGCATCCGGTGCGCGGCCCGGTGTCGCTCGGCATCGCGGCCCTCGACACGCTGCTCACCGACCAGGACGACGCCTACGCCAGCGAGCCATGCACGGTCCGGCGTACCGTGTTCGTCCCGACCGAGGGCGTCAGCGCGGTCGACTTCGACCTGAGCCGGGAGCAGTCCGACGGGCTGTACGACGCCGGGCGGCAGGCCTGCGACGGCTTCCTCACCGGGTGGGACTTCCCGGCCTACGTGCGGGACTGCCGGGGCGGCCCGCTCTAGACGGCGGCAGGCGAGAGGGGCGTCACCGTGCTCCGGTGACGCCCCTCTGCTACTGCCGGCCGTCGTTACGGCAGGCTGGTGTAGCTCCAGATGTCGCTGTTGCCGAACGAAGGGTCCGCCTGCGGGCAGGCGGTGTTGGGCGCCGGCCGGGGGGCCGCCGTGCCGCCGGCCAGGCCCTGCCGGAATGCGTCGATCTTCGGGCAGTCGGCCGCCTCACGGACGTCGTTCCACACCGACACCGCACCGTCGTTCGTGGCGAAGGCGTAGTTGTAGTCGCCGAGGAACTCGGTGCGCAGCCCGTTGGCGCTCGACCCCCGCGCGTCACCTCGCAGGCCGCGGTGCACCGTGGCGAAGCCGCCGACGACCTTGCCGGTCACGGACGCCTCCCGCACCACGCCCCGCATGTTGCGGGCGGGCGTGGTCTTGAGCTGCCAGGGCTGCAGGTAGGCGTTGTAGACCAGGTAGGCCCGGCTGCCGTCCGGCTTGATCGCGATCGCCGGCTGGTTGGCCCGGTGGTTGACCCCACCCGGCTCACTGATCGACGTGGGCTCTGAGTAGCGGTTGCCGCCGTCAGTGGAGCTGATCAGGTACGCCTTCTCCTGGTCCTTGCCGGCTCGGTCGTCGGACCAGCTGACCAGGATCTGGTTGGTCGCCTTCTTGGTCGCCGTGTCACCGTCCGGAGCGCCGTTGGCAATGTCGATCGACGGGGAGACGTCGGTGCGCGAGCCGGCGACGCCGTCGATGGTGAAGCGGCCCTGGACCGGGTCGAGCTGCCCGATGCCGGCCGTGTCGACGATGGGCCGCGGCCGCTCGAAGTTCTTGCCGCCGTTGAAGGACCGCGTCTGGTAGAAGACGCCGACGTTGCGCTGGTTGTCGAAGCCGGAGAACACGACGTAGATGACGCCATTGCTGTCGGTGCGCACCGCGCAGCCCTGCCGGCCGCCGGTCTGGGCGTTGTTCGTCGCGGCCGTGAGCTGCGAGTTGGTCCAGGTGTCGCCGCCGTCGGTGGAGCGGGCGAACAGCAGCGGCTCGCCGCCGCCACCCTTGCCGTTGCCGCGGAAGGCGACGTTGCAGACGTAGACGTTGCCGAAGTAGCGGCTGGAGGAGGCGTTGTCGGCCCAGATCTGCTCCTTGTCGCTGAACAGCGCGCTGCTCTGCTTGGTGACGATCACCGGTGCCTTCCAGGCAGCGTTGTTGCCGGCGGTCGCCCCCGCGAAGTCATCCGTTCGGGAGACGGCGATCGCCGCGGCGCCGTTGAACGGCTCCTGCCCGGGCACCTTCGTGGCGATGTTCGCGTAGTACAGCCGCTGCTTGTCCCAGGTGAACTTGCCGGAGGAGTTGCGCACAGGGCCAAAGACCAGCTCCGCGTCGCCGTTGGACACCAGGCCGTTCTCGCTGTAACGCGGCAAGGTGCCCGTCGGGCCGACCTCCGTCTGACAGGGCGCCGGGCCGGTGCACTGCCGTGCGGTCAGGCCTCGGTAGGTCGGCTGGGTCCAGGTCTTCGCGCCGTCGCTCGACAGCTGCACGCCGGACACCCCGACCCCCGGGGTGAACGGGCAGGTCTTCGGGTCACCGGCCTTGCAGGTCTCGAGGTCGATGTTGTCGTTTTCGCCAGCGGCGACCTGCTGCGTGTGGACCGGGTTGACGGCCACGCCGGGCTCGTTCTGCTTGTTCCCCGAGAACAAGGTGTCGTCGCTGCCCACGGTCACCTCGGTGTCGCCGGTCCCGGTGTCCGGCGAGGGTCCGGTGAAGGCCAGCGCCGGGCCGGCCCCCATCATCACGAGGGACAGAGCCCCCGCTGCACACGCGGCCAACGACCGCTTCCTGACTGCCCATGAGAGGTGCATGCTGCTCCCGTAGCCGAGGACCTCGCGCGACAGCCGCCGCGCGAGCTGGATCGGCGCAACTGTGCCCCGGCCCCTGTCTGCAGCGCAAGCCCGCGTCCGGTGCCGATCCAGGAAACTCACCCGGACGCCAGGGGTGGGGACGCTCGCCGGCGGTTCAGTACCGCGCGCCAGCCGATCCGGGCGTTTCGCAGGTGTTCCACGGCATTGAGTACGGCGACGACCGCGACGAGCCCGACCAGTGACGCCAGCGCCGGGAGGTAGTGACCGGTGGGCAGCAGGACGAGGACGACGCCGGCGGCGGCGAGGCGGGTCCTCGACACGAGCCGGAACATCATCCAGCGGGTGTAGCCGAAGGTGGCGAGGTAGAGCGCGGTCCCGCCGAACCGGCCTGGGCGTCCAGCTCGGCCTCGACCAGCAGCACCGTCTTGGCGACCTGCCGGCCCAGGTCGGCCGGGCACGCCCCCAGGCCGGCGGGCAGCACCCGGCGTTCCACCTCCCGGGCGATGTGCTCGGTGCAGTTGGCGGTGCGCTCCAGCACCACCTTGGCCTGGTGCACGAACAGAGCGCCCTGCTCCAGCGCGCGCAGGGTGAGCGGCAACGCCACCACCAGCCGCTCGGCCTGCAGCAGCCGGATCGTCGCGGTGCCCTGCCCGAGCCGGCAGCTGCCGGCCAGCTCCAGCTGCGCGAACTGCACTACCTCCCCGTAGTCCTGCTCCGACGCGGACCGCCCACCCAGGGCGACCAGCTCGTGCACCTCCCGGGCGAACAAGCGGGCCCGGTCCGCCTCGACCGCCACCACAGCGTCCAACGCCCGGTTCTGCGCCGCGGTGCTCAACAGGACCGCCATACCCTCACGGTAGAATCCACCACCGACAGAACCACAGCCCGAGAAGACCTGTGGAGCCTGCACTTTCGGGACTGGACGAGGCTGGCAGAGGCTCGGCGCCAGAACGGGAGGCGGTCCGGAGGGGCAGGCGGCAGGTGCCGGGGTAGGACTGCCGGACACGCCCTGCCCCCGCTCCTGAAGGACTGCCTGCCATGACCCTGCACCACGTCCGCCTCGGCTCCGGCCCGCCGCTCGTCCTCGTCCACGGTCTGGGCGCGAGCTGGCAGTCCTGGGAGCCGCTGTTCCCCGCGCTGTCCGCCCAGCGGGAGGTGATCGCTCTCGACCTGCCAGGCTTCGGCGAGAGCCCGCCGCTGCCCGGCGAGGTCTCGATCGCCACGCTGACGGACGCGTTGAGCGGCTTCCTCGATGAGCAGGGGCTGCGCGACGCGTCGCTGGTCGGCAGCTCGATGGGCGCCAGGATGGTGATGGAGCTGGCCCGGCGCGGTGTCGGCGGCGACGTGGTCGCGCTCGACCCCGGCGGCTTCTGGACCGACCGCCAGCGGACCTTCTTCGCCACCACGCTGCGCGCCTCGATCGCCCTCGTCCAGCACATCCAGCCACTGCTGCCGGCGCTGACCGCCAGCCCGGTCGGGCGCACCGCGTTGCTCGCGCAGTTCTCCGCTCGCCCCTGGGCGCTGCCCAAGGAGCTGGTCCTGCGCGAGCTCCGCGGCTACTCCACCGCTCCGAGCATGGGTCCGGCCTTCGACGCGCTGGCCCACGGTCCGCTGCAGGTCGGCGCCCCTGCCGGCTCACTGCCGGGCCGCCTCACCATCGGCTGGGGACGGCACGACAAGGTGACGCTGCCGAGCCAGGCGGCGACCGCGATCGCGCTGTTCCCGGACGCGACGCTGCACTGGTTCGAGCACAGCGGCCACTTCCCGCTCTGGGACGAGCCCGGTCCGACCGCCGCAGCGGTGCTCGCCGCCACCTCCTAGCGCGGCGCCATCCGGATCGCGCCGTCCAGGCGGATCACCTCGCCGTTGAGCATCGGGTTCTCGACGATGTGCCGGGCGAGGGCGGCGTACTCCGTCGGGCTGCCCAGCCGCGAAGGCATGGGCACCTGCGCGCCCAGCGACTGGCGGGCCGGTTCCGGCATGCCCTGCAGCATCGGCGTGTCGAACAGCCCTGGAGCGATGGTCATCACGCGCACCAGCGAGTGCGCCAGGTCGCGGGCCAACGGCAGCGTCATGCCGACGACACCTCCCTTGGACGCGGCGTACGCCGCCTGTCCGACCTGCCCGTCGTACGCCGCCACCGACGCCGTGTTGACGATGACGCCGCGCTCGCCGTCCACCGGCTCGGTCCGCACGATGGCCGCAGCGGCGAGGCGGATGACGTTGAACGTGCCGATCAGGTTGACCTGCACGACTTTCGCGAACTGCTCGAGCGGCAGCGGGCCGGCACGGCCGACGACGCGGCCCGGCGTACCGACGCCGGCGCAGTTGACGACGACGCGCAGCGGCCCCAGCTCGCCGGCCCGGTCCACCGCGACCTGCACCGAGTCCCCGTCGGTCACGTCCGTCGGCGTGAAGACCACGTCCGAGCCCAGCGCGGCCGCCGCCTGCTCGCCAGGCGAGGTGGGCAGGTCGACGAGCACCACAGCCGCACCTGCGCGACGCAGCTCGGTGGCGGTGGCGAGGCCGAGGCCGCTGGCACCTCCGGTGACCAAGGCGACGGCGCCGTCGAGCTGCATCGGGCAACCTCCAGGGAAGCGGGGTCGCGCACGCTACCGGGCGCCCTTGGCGAGCTCGTTGACCCGGCCGAGCAGCTCGCGGGCCTGTCCGGCGTCGCGGTGCCGGGCGACCGCCCCGGGCAGGCGCCGCCCCGCCGTGTCGGCGTGCAGCGACGCCAGCCCGAGCCGGCGCTGCCACGGTCCCGCGGTCAGCCGCAGGCTCTGCACCTTCGCCAGCGGTACGACGTCGGTCGTGGTCGTCAGCACGCCGTACGTCGCCACCAGGTGCGTGGCGTCGACGCCGACCCGCAGCCGCCGGTGCTGGAGCGGGGCGCGCAGGCGGGCCCGTCGCGGGGCCGCGAGGGAGGCCGCCGGCAGCGGCCCGCCGAGGACCCGCTCGAGCAGCGACTCGGCGAGCGCACGGGGCGCCACCGGCAGCAGCGCCGACGTGGCCGCCTGCTCCTCGCCGCGCCCTCCGGCATAGCCGGCGACGTCGACCTCGAGCCGCACCCAGCCCTGCCGCCGCCACAGCAGCGGCTCGCGGACCCGCACCGTCTGCACGCGGCCCGGCGGGATCGTCTGGCTGCGGGTGTCGAGCAGCCCGTGCCGCAGCCGCAGCCCGTCCGGCGACTCCGCGACGGTGAAGCCGTACTCCGTCAGCAGCCGCCGCCCGGACGCCGTCACCACGCCCAGCAGCACCGGACCGGAGGCCAGCACCACGGGCAGGACCACGCGCGCGTCGACGAGCAGCCCGAGGCCGGCCGCCACCAGGAGCACGACGAGGGTCAGCGTCGGGGCGCCGAGCAGCACGGACATGACGAGTACCCCCGTCGGGACGGTGACGAGCACCGCCTCGGGCGCGGTCCCGGCCGGCTGCCGGCTGGCCTCACCGGTCTGCGCCTCCCCGGTCTGCGCCTCACCGAGCGGCCCGTCGCCCGCCCGCTCGCCGGCGACCAGCCCGAGCAGCCTGGCCCGCAGCAGCTGCGCCTGGTCCTCGGTCAGGTAGGACAGCCGGGCCTCGGTGTCACCGCCGCCGACGACCTCCAGCCGCAGCTCGGCCAGCCCCAGCACCCGGGCGAACAGCGGACGTACGACGTCGATGCTCTGCACGCGCGCGAGCGGCACCCGACGGCTGCGCCGCTGCAGGATGCCGCTGTCCAGGTGCAGCTCGGCGCCCTCGACCCGGTAGCGCATCGCCCGCCACGAGAAGAAGCCGAGCACAACCGCAATCGGGGTGCCGACGGCGAGGACGCCGAGCAGCGCCCGGCTGTCGGACTGGCGCAGGCCCTGCTGGCCGGCGTACACCCCGACCAGGAGGAAGAAGCGGCCGCCGCGCAGCAGCGGGGTGAGCGGGTGCAGCCGGGACCAGCCCACCGGCAGCGCAGCGCTCACACCCCCGCCTGCCGGGCCTCGCCGAGCGCGGCCAGCCGGTCCCGGAGCCGCTCGGCCTCGGCCAGCGGCAGCCCGGGGATCGCCGCGTCGCTGGCCGCGGCGGCGGTGTGCAGCACCACCTTGGCCAGTCCGAGCCGTCGGTCGAGCGGCCCCGCGGTCACGTCGACGTACTGCATGCGTCCGTAGGGCACGACGGACGTACGCCGGACCAGCACCCCCCGGCGCACCAGCAGGTCGTCGGCGCGCTCGGCGTAGCCCCAGGCGCGCCAGCGGCGCTCCACCGAGAGCAGGGCCAGACCCAGCAGCACGAGCGAGACCGCACCGGCGGCGACGGCCGCGAGCAACCCGACGAGGACGGCGAGCAGCACGGTCGCGAGCAGCCCGGGCACCGCGAGCAGCACGAGGCACTCGGCGCGGCGCAGCACGAGCAGCGAGCGCGACGGACCACGCCAGGTCCCGTCGAGCAGGTCGGTCACGGCAGCCCCCGGGGCGTCACGGACTGGCGACCCTAGCCGCGGGTGCGGCGGCGGGGATGATGGTGGCGTGACGCGCAGCAACCGGATCCTGGTGACGGTGTTCGCCACCCTGGTCTTCGGCAGCATGCTGCTTGCGGGCGTGTTCGCCTACTTCGTGAACGGCAAGGACCTGCAGCTGGTCGTGACGCTGCGCCAGCCGGCGACCCAACCGGCGCGCGAGGGGCTCAAGCAGGACTGCGGCGCGCTGCCCGGGATCCGGGTGGTGCCGGACCGCGGCAACCCCGACCCCCGCGTGCAGGGCCGTTTCCCCGTCCGCTTCTCCATCCGCGACGCGTCGTACCCGCAGCAGTCCGCGCTGGAGGCGTGCCTCAACCGGCACCCGGAGGTGCTGGGCTTCCTGTCCGAGGGCGACCGCTAGGTCGGCTGCTGCGAGCGCCGCACCCGCGCGGACCCCGCGTAGACGTTCATGGTGCTGCCGCGCAGGAAGCCGACCAGCGTCATGCCCGCCTCGGTGGCGAGGTCGACCGCGAGGCTGCTGGGCGCGCTCACCGCGGCCAGCGCCGGTACGCCGGCCATCCACGCCTTCTGCACCAGCTCGAAGGACGCGCGGCCGCTCACCAGCAGCACGGTTCCCCGTAGCGGCAGGCGGCCCTCACGCAGCGCCCAGCCCACCACCTTGTCGACCGCGTTGTGCCGTCCCACGTCCTCGCGCAGGCACAGCAGGTGGCCGTCGGGGGTGAACAGGCCGGCCGCGTGCAGGCCGCCGGTGCGGTCGAAGACGCGCTGCGCCTCGCGCAGCCGGTCCGGCAGCAGCGCGAGGACGCCGGCGTCGACGACCAGCGGGTCGTCGGCGACGGAGAAGGCGGCCGAGGTCCGGACCGCGTCCAGGCTGGCCTTGCCGCACAGGCCGCAGGAGGAGGTCGTGTAGAACGCGCGCTCCAGCGACTTGTCCGGCGGGGCGACCCCGGCGGCCAGGTCGACGTCCAGGACGTTGTAGGTGTTCCGGCCGTCGTCGGTGGCGCCCGCGCAGTAGCGGATCGCGCGCACCTGCTCGCCGTCGTTGACCACGCCCTCGCTGACCAGGAAGCCGGCCGCGAGGTCCATGTCGTCACCCGGCGTGCGCATCGTGACCGCCAGCGCCGAGCCGCCGACGCGGACCTCGAGCGGCTCCTCGACGACCAGGGTGTCGGGGCGCTCGAGCTCGGTCTCGGCACCCAGCCGCAGCACCCTCCGGCGCGCCGTCGTCCGTCCCACCGGACCAGCCTCGCACGGCCCGGTGGACGACCGCTCGTCGCATGTCGCGGGCCGTTCGGCGAGTCAGCGTGCCTCGACGTGACACGGGAGTGCCGATGGCGTTGGGTACGAGCAGGCGATCGAGGGAAGAGGGCCGGCCATGGGTGTGCGAGAGACGTTCCTCGGCTGGCCGGTGCTCAAGCAGCTGACCGGCAGCGACCCGCTGGCCCGTGGAAAGGCGGCGCAGAGCGAGCACACGAGGGGCCTTCGTCCCCGCACCGCCACCGCCGACCGGATGGTCAAGAGCGTCTGCCCCTACTGCGCCGTCGGCTGCGGGCAGAAGGTGTTCGTCAAGGACGAGAAGGTCGTGCAGATCGAGGGCGACCCCGACTCGCCGGTCTCCCGTGGCCGGCTGTGCCCCAAGGGCTCGGCCAGCGAGCAGCTGGTCAACAGCCCGAGCCGCCTGACCAAGGTGAAGTACCGCCGCCCGCACGCGACGGAGTGGGAGGAGCTCCCGCTGCAGACGGCCATGGAGATGGTCGCCGACCGCATGGTCGACAGCCGCGCCCGGACCTGGGAGGACCGCGACGACAAGGGCAACGCCCTGCGCCGCACCCTCGGGTTCGCCAGCCTCGGCGGGGCCACGCTGGACAACGAGGAGAACTACCTCATCAAGAAGCTGTTCACGGCTCTGGGCGCGATCCAGGTCGAGAACCAGGCGCGCATATGACACAGCGCCACCGTCCCCAGTCTGGGGGCCTCGTTCGGTCGCGGCGGTGCCACGACCTTCCAGCAGGACCTGCAGAACTCCGACTGCATCGTCATCCAGGGCTCCAACATGGCGGAGTGCCACCCGGTCGGGTTCCAGTGGGTGATGGAGGCCAAGGCGCGCGGCGCCAAGGTGATCCACATCGACCCGCGGTTCACCCGCACCTCGGCCGTCGCTGACACCCACGTCCCGCTACGGGCCGGCAGCGACATCGCCTTCCTCGGCGGCATCGTCAACCACATCCTGGCCAACGAGAAGTACTTCCGGGAGTACGTCGTCAGCTACACCAACGCCGCGACGATCCTGCGCGAGGACTTCCAGGACACCGACGACCTGGACGGCCTGTTCTCCGGCTACGACCCGGAGACCAACAGCTACGACACGACCAGCTGGGGCTACGAGGGCATGGACGCCGAGCCCCCGGCCGCCGGCGTGCGCGAGGTGGACAGCACCGAGGAGGGAGGGGGCAAGGACGCCGGCCAGGAGGGTTCGCAGAAGTCCCGGGCGGCCGGACACGAGCTCGGCGGTCGCGGCGCGAGCATCTCCGGCGGCACGGTGGAGCGCGACGAGACCCTGCAGCACCCGCGCTGCGTGTTCCAGGTGCTCAAGCGGCACTACGCCCGCTACACCCCCGAGATGGTGGAGCAGGTCTGCGGCGTACCGCAGGAGCTGTTCCTGCAGGTCTGCGAGGCGGTCGAGGCCAACAGCGGGCGTGACCGCACCACGGCGTGGGTCTACTCGGTCGGGTGGACCCACCACTCGGTCGGCGTGCAGTACATCCGGGGCTCGGCGATCATCCAGCTGCTCCTGGGCAACATGGGCCGCCCGGGCGGGGGCATCCTCGCGCTGCGCGGCCACGCCAGCATCCAGGGCTCGACGGACATCCCGACCCTGTTCAACATCCTGCCCGGCTACCTGCCGATGCCGAAGGCGGGGCTGGACCCGACTCTGAGGGACTACCTCGACAGCATCTCGTCGCCGGGGCAGAAGGGCTTCTGGGCCAACGCCGATGCCTACACCGCCAGCCTGCTCAAGAGCTACTGGGGTGACGCGGCCACCCAGGAGAACGACTTCTGCTTCGACTACCTGCCCCGGCTCACGGGCGACCACGGCACCTACCAGACCGCCATGCGGATGAACGACGGCCTGGTCGACGGCTTCTTCGTCGTCGGCCAGAACCCCGCGGTCGGCTCCGCCCACGGGCGGCTGCAGCGGCTCGGGATGGCGAACCTGAAGTGGCTGGTCGTGCGCGATTTCCAGCTGATCGAGTCCGCGACGTTCTGGAAGGACGGGCCGGAGGTCGCCACGGGCGAGCTGGTGACCGAGGACATCGCGACCGAGGTCTTCGTCTTCCCGGCCGCCGCGTACACCGAGAAGGACGGCACCTTCACCCAGACCCAGCGCATGCTGCAGTGGCACCACAAGGCGGTCGAGCCGCCCGGCGACGCGCGCAGCGAGCTGCACTTCTACTTCCACCTGGGCCGGCTGATCCGCGAGCGGCTCGCGGGCAGCACCCTGGAGCGGGACCGCCCGATCCTGGACCTGGTGTGGGACTACCCCACCGACGAGCACGGCGAGCCGTCGGCCGACGCGGTCCTGCGGGAGGTCAACGGACGCCACCTGACCGGCGAGAAGGCCGGGCAGATGCTCAACGGCTTCACCGAGATGAAGCCGGACGGCTCGACCAACGGTGGCTGCTGGATCTACACCGGCGTGTACGCCGACGGCGTCAACCAGGCGCAGCGGCGCAAGCCCGGCGGCGAGCAGTCCTGGGTCGCGCCCGAGTGGGGCTGGGCCTGGCCGATGAACCGCCGCATCCTCTACAACCGGGCCTCCGCCGACCCCGACGGCAAGCCGTGGAGCGAGCGCAAGGCCTACGTCTGGTGGGACGAGGACGCCGGCAGGTGGGGCGGTCACGACGTTCCCGACTTCCAGGTCACCAAGTCGCCGCACTACCGGCCGGAGGAGGGCGCGTCCGGCACCGACGCGCTCGCCGGTGACGACCCCTTCGTGATGCAGTCCGACGGCAAGGGCTGGCTGTACGCACCGGCCGGCATCCTGGACGGGCCGATGCCGGCGCACTACGAGCCGGTCGAGTCGCCGGTCCGCAACGCGCTCTACCACCAGCAGGCCAACCCGGCCCGGGAGATCTACAAGCGCAAGGACAACCTGAGCAACCCCTCGCCGCCGGACCGCGGCTGGGACGTCTTCCCCTACGTCTTCACGACCTACCGGCTCACCGAGCACCACACGGCCGGCGGGATGAGCCGCTGGCTGCCCTACCTGTCCGAGCTGCAGCCGGAGTTCTTCTGCGAGGTCTCACCCGAGCTAGCCCGCGAGCGCGGGCTGGAGCACCTCGGCTGGGCGACGATGACCACGGCCCGCACGGCGATCGAGGCCCGGGTCATGGTCACCGACCGGATGGTCCCGCTCCGCGTCGGCGGCCAGGTGATCGAGCAGATCGGGCTGCCCTACCACTGGGGCGTCGGAGGCAGCGCGCTCGTCAGAGGCGACTCGGCCAACGACCTGTTCGGCATCCAGCTGGACGCCAACGTGCACATCCAGGAGTCGAAGGTGGCCAGCTGCGACATCCAGCCGGGTCGGCGTCCGACCGGCCCCGCCCTGCTGCGCTACGTCGAGGAGTACCGCAGCCGGGCCGGCATCACCGTCGAGACCGGCACGCAGCACCTCACCGCGGGGGAGCGGGCATGACCAGCCAGAACCGGCTGGCCGGGCCGCTCGACCCCGCGCCCGACGCCGGCTGGGAGGACCCCCCCAAGCGCAAGGGCTTCTTCACCGACACCTCCATCTGCATCGGCTGCAAGGCCTGCGAGGTGGCCTGCAAGGAGTGGAACGTCATCCCCGAGGACGGCCTGAACTTCCTGGGGTCGTCGTACGACAACACCGGGGCGCTGGGTGCGAGCACCTGGCGGCACGTCGCCTTCATCGAGCAGTCCAAGCCGCTGGGGCACCAGGAGCCCGGCTTCGCGGGGACGCCGGCTGGACCGCCGGCCACGGACGTACTCAACCGCACAGCCGACTCGGCCCTGTCCGGTGACCGCACCCGCCTCGGCACCGACACCGACGCGGTCGACCTGGGGATGCCCTCGGTCACGCTGCCGGGAGCCGACGGGACTGGTCGCGCCGACTTTCGCTGGCTGATGGAGAGCGACGTCTGCAAGCACTGCACGCACGCCGCCTGCCTGGACGTGTGCCCGACCGGCTCCCTGTTCCGCACCGAGTTCGGCACCGTCGTGGTGCAGGACGACATCTGCAACGGCTGCGGCTACTGCGTGCCGGCCTGCCCGTTCGGCGTCATCGACCGCCGGATCGGCGACAAGGCCACGGTGAGCAACGCCGGCCTCGCCCAGAAGTGCACGCTGTGCTACGACCGGATCGGCGAGGGGCTGCAGCCCGCCTGCGCGACCGCCTGCCCCACCCAGTCGATCCAGTTCGGCGACCTGGACGAGCTGCAGGAGCGGGCCGACCGGCGGGTCGCCGCGCTGCGCGAGGCCGGGGTGCACGACGCCCAGCTCTACGGGCGGGACGAGGGCGACGGCGTGGGCGGGCTCGGCGCGTTCTTCCTGCTGCTCGACGAGCCGGAGGTCTACGGCCTGCCGCCGGACCCGGTCGTCACGACCAAGGACCTGCCGGCCATGTGGCGCCAGGCCGGTCTGGCCGCCCTCACCCTGCTCGCCGGCGCTGCCGCGGTCTTCGCCGGGAGCGGGTCGTGACCTCACCGGTGCGGGAGGGCCCGAGCGAGGTCGGGCACCAGGCGCTGGTCGGGCAGGCCGGCGGCCGTCGTAAGGGCGGGAGGGGCAGGCGGCGGGACGAGCACCAGATGGTGCCGGACGCGACGTTCACGTCCTACTACGGCCGGCCGGTGCTCAAGGCCTCGCCGTGGGAGAACGACATCCCGGCCTATCTCTTCCTCGGCGGCCTGGCCGGCGGGTCCTCGCTGCTCGGCGCCGGGGCCGACCTGACCGGGCGCCCGCGGCTTCGCCGGACCACCCGGATCACCGCGCTGGCCGGCATTACGGCGAGCTTCGCCGCGCTGGTGCACGACCTCGGCCGGCCGGAGCGCTTCCTGCACATGCTGCGGGTCGCCAAGCCCACCTCCCCGATGTCGGTCGGGACCTGGATCCTCACGGTGTACGGCCCGATGGCGGCCCTTGCGGGGGCGGCGGAGCTGCGCCCCCTGCTGCCGGCCATGCTGCGCGACGGAACGGTAGGCCGCCTGCTCGGCGTCGCCGCCCGGCCCGCGGGTCTCGCGGCGGCGGCTACCGCACCCGCGGTGGCGGCGTACACCGCGGTGCTGCTGTCCGACACGGCGACCCCGACCTGGCACGACGCCAAGAGCCACCTGCCGTTCGTCTTCGTCGGCTCGGCGGCGGCGGCCGCCGGTGGCATGGGGATGCTGGCCGCACCGCTGCAGGAGTCCGGGCCGGCCCGCCGCCTCGCGGTCGGCGGTGCGGTGCTCGAGCTGGCCGTCGTACGCCAGATGGAGGCGGCCATGGGGCTGACCGCCGAGCCGCTGCACACGGGGCGGGCCGGCCGGCTCATGCGCGCGAGCAAGACGCTCACCGCGGCGGGCGCCGTGGCAGCGGCGGTGGGTCGCCGCAGCCGGACGCTGACCGCCCTGTCCGGTGCCGCCCTGCTCGCCGGGTCGGCCTGCACCAGGTTCGGCGTGTTCGAGGCCGGGCAGGTCTCAGCGCGCGACCCCAAGTACACCGTGGTCCCGCAGCGCGAGCGCGTCGAGGCCCGGCGCACGGCAGTCCCAGTCCGAACGCCCGCCGGATCGGCTCCGAGGGAGCCGGGACAGGACCTCCCATGACCAGCACCGACACCGCCCGCAGCGACAACCCGACCAAGGGGCGCTGGGGGATTGTCGCCGCCGCGCTCCTGCTGCAGTTCTCGATCGGCGCCGTCTACGCCTGGAGCGTGTTCTCCAAGGCCCTGCAGGCCGCCGAGCCGTTCAAGCTCACCAAGGTCGAGGCGTCGCTGCCGTTCACGGTGACGATCGGCATGATCTTCATCGGGACGTACATCGGCGGCCGCATCCAGGACCGCCGTGGCCCGCGCCCGGTCGCGCTCGCCGGCGGCGTCATCTACGCCATCGGCATCCTGATCGCGAGCTTCGCCCGCGGCCACGACGACCTCGCCCTGCTCATCATCGGCTACGGCGTCATCAGCGGCTTCGGCCTCGGCCTGGCGTACATCGTGCCGATCGCCATGCTGCAGAAGTGGTTCCCGGACCGGCGCGGCCTGATCACCGGTCTGGCCGTGGGCGGCTTCGGCTTCGGCGCGGTCCTGACCTCACCGGTCGCGCAGCGGCTGATCGACGCCAACCCGCGGGTGCCGACCAAGGCCTTCCTGCCGCTGGGTATCGCCTATCTGGTCATGTCCCTGGTCGGGGCCGCCTTCTTCCGCAACCCGCCGGAGGGCTACAAGATCCCGGGCTGGGCGCCGGCGACCACCGGCCGGGTCGTCGACAGCGGCAAGGACTACGACCAGGGTGAGGCGCTGCGGACCCCGCAGTGGTACCTGCTCGCGGCCATCCTCACCCTCAACGTCACGGCCGGCATCGCGCTCATCTCGCAGGCCGCGGCGTCGGCGACCGACATCGCCGGCTACACCAAGCTCGGCGCCGCCAGCCTCGTCGGCGTACTCGCCATCTTCAACGGCGGCGGGCGCATCTTCTGGGCGGCGGTCTCGGACAAGACCGGGCGCATGCCTGCCTTCGTGGCCATGCTGGCCCTGCAGGGGCTGTGCTTCCTCGCGCTCCCGCATGCCAGCAACGCCGCGCTGTTCTTCGTGCTCGCAGCCGTGATCTACCTGTGCTACGGCGGCGGCTTCGGCACCATGCCCGCCACCGCCGGCGACTTCTTCGGCGTCCGGCACGCCGGCGCCATCTACGGCGCGATGATCGTCGGCTGGAGCCTGGGCGGGGTGCTCGGCCCGCAGATCGTCGCCACTCTGATCGGCAGCGACAAGGGCTACAACCGCGCCTACACCACGATCGCCATCATCGCGCTGGTCTCGATCGCGCTGCCCTTCATCACCAAGATCCCGCGCACCCGCCAGAACGCGCAGGAAGGCCTGGTCGGTCAGGCCTCCGCGGCCCGGTAGGTCATCGAACGACGAGCACGGCATCCCGGCGTACGACGACCTCGCCGACCACGGGTGCGCCCGGCACCTCGCCCACGACGAGCAGCCCGCCGCTGGTCTGCGCGTCGGCGAGCAGCAGCAGCTCGTCCTCGCCCACGGCGGAGGACAGCTGCGGTCGCACCCAGTCGAGGTTGCGGCGCGTCCCGCCGCTGACGTAGCCGTCCCGTAGGGCCTCGCGGGCGCCGTCGAGGTAGGGCACCGCCGCCGCGTCCACGACCGCGCTCACCCCGCTCGCCCGCATCATCTTGAACAGGTGCCCGAGCAGGCCGAAGCCCGTGACGTCGGTGGCCGCACGCAAACCGCCGGCGACGGCAGCGAGCGCGGCGTCCCGGTTGAGGGCGGCCATGCTCTCGACGGCGTGGGGGAAGACCTCGCCGGTGGCCTTGTGCCGGTTGTTGAGGACGCCGACGCCGAGCGGCTTGCTGAGCGAGAGCGGCAGGCCGGCCTGCGCCGCGTCGTTGCGCATCAGGTGGTCCGGGTCGACGACGCCGGTCACGGCCATGCCGTACTTCGGCTCCGGGTCGTCGATGCTGTGCCCCCCGGCGACGTGGCAGCCGGCCTGCCGGCCGACGTCCGCGCCGCCGCGCAGCACCTCCCCGAGCAGCTCGACCGGCAGCAGGTCTCGCGGCCACCCGACCAGGTTGACCGCGACCACGGGACGTCCGCCCATCGCGTAGACGTCGGACAGCGCGTTGGCGGCCGCGATCCGCCCCCAGTCGTAGGCGTCGTCCACGACCGGGGTGAAGAAGTCCGCCGTCGCGACGACGGCGGTGTGCTCGTCGATGCGGACCACGGCCGCGTCGTCACCGTCGTCCAGGCCGACCAGGAGGTCGGGGGAGGACGGGCCGGTCAGGCCGCGGACGATCTGCTCGAGCTCGCCGGGCGGGATCTTGCAGGCGCAGCCGCCTCCCTTCGCGTACTGGGTGAGCCGGTGGGCGGTGGTCGGGGCGGTCATGGTCGCGACGGTACGGCGCCCGGCCGGCTGCGGCGAGCCGGGTTGGTCGCTGCCGCCGGGAAGGGTGGCGCGAAGAGCACCCGACACCCGTCCCCGAGCGGCGTGAGCCCGGCCACCTGCCCGCCGCGACCCTGCAGACCTGCGAGAGTGTCAGGGTGGCATCCCCTGTGATGCGGCTCCTCGATGTCGCCTTCGGTCATCCCCGTGGCCCGCTCGGTCGCCTCGGCGCGGCCCTGATGGTTCGCGGCAACGTCGAGCAGGAGACGTGGGCAATCGAGCATGCCGGACTCCATGCCGGATCGCGGGTGCTGGTGGTCGGGCCCGGGCCGGGAGTTGGGCTCGTGCAGGCCGCGGCCGCCGTCACACCTGGAGGTCATGTCACCGGCGTAGACCCGTCTCCGTTGATGCGCGAGCTCGCCGCCGTCCGCTGCGCGGAGCAGATCGCGGCTGGGGTCATCGTGCTGCGACAGGGCACCGCCGAGAACACCGGTTGTCCGGACGCGTCAGCGGACGCCGCCCTCTCGGTCAACAACGTCATGCTGTGGGATCGCCCGGCCGGCTTCACCGAACTCGCCCGAGTGCTCCGCCCCGATGGTCGGCTCGTGATCACCGTGCATCGACACGTCCTCGACGTGTCACCCGATCGGCTCCTGGCCGACGCCACCGCCGCCGGATTCGTCGCCCTGCAGACCAGCCTGCGGCCCCGGAAGCGGAACAGCCCTGCCGTCGAACTGCTCGCACGCCTTCCCGCGAAGGGGTAGCCGATCGCTGTGCGGACGGGCATTGCTCGCCTACGAGGGCTCAGCCGATCATGTCGCGGGTCTCGCCGCCCTGCCTCCCGCCGTCGTCCTGTGTGTCGCCCCGCTGGAACAGCAGCGTCGCTTCGCCGAGCTCGATCCGGTTGCCGTTCCTGAGGTCCTGGGCCAGCGTGGGCACGCCGTCCACCTTGACGCCGTTGGTGCTGCCGGCGTCGCTGAGCCGGATCCGCCGACCGTCCTCGTCCACCTCGATCATCGCGTGCCGCGGCGACACGCTGGTGTCGTCCAGGCGCAGGTCGGCGTCCTCGCCGCGTCCCACCACCAGCAGGCCAGGTCGCAACAGGACCTCCCGCTCGAGGCCGGCAGCGGCGGCCGAGCCCCACCGGGCGGTTCCGCCGTTGGGCAGGACGAGGCGGGGGCGGCCGGGCAGCGGGTCCGGCTCGTCCCTCGGCGCCAGGCCGTCCGTCTGCCGCGCGCAGCCGACCTGGAACCGGCCCGGGCGCAGCTCCCCGCTAGACACCCAGGACACCGTGACCAGGCCGCTCACGACGAGGCCGCGGGTCACCGCCTCGGCAAGCACGCTGTCGGCCAGGGTGTCCGGCCAGCCGCCGCGGACACCGCTGATCCGGTCGAAGTCCCTCGGCGCGAGCCACACGGTCCAGGCGCTGGGCAGCGGCTCTTCGGAGCGGGCCCGTCGGCGTACCTCTGTGCGCAGGGCCGTCTCGATGTCGGCGTGCGAGGGCGGCGGGCGAAGGCCGCCGATCAGTGCTGGCACGCGCATGAGGTCCGTCTCCGCCGGCTGGAACGACGCTCGGATCCTACGCAGCGCCCGACGGCGGAAACCCGGCCCGGCGTGCCTCGTCTCCCGGTGATCCTGCAGCAGGATGGCTGCTCGCCCCCTGCGTCTGGCTGTGGAGGAGGACGCGTGAAGGTCTCGCTGGGTCTGCTGGTCTACGTGGTGGTGGGCTGCGTGGTGGTGGCGCAGCATGCCTTCTTCGGCTCGCTCGCGACGGTCGAGCGGATCGTGTCGGCGGTGCTCGCCGTCCTGCTCTGGCCGCTGGTGCTGCTCGGCGTGCACGCCCACATCTGAGGTCGCGCTGAGGTCGCTAGGCTCCTCGACGGAGGCGTACAGGTGCCTGGTGGCCCTCCCGGTCTTCAAAACCGGTGTGACCCGGTATCCGGGTCAGGTGGGTTCGATTCCCATCCGCCTCCGCCACCGCCACCGCCACCATCCGCCCGCCAGCAGCCCGGCCGGCACCGCGAGGGTCGGGTCGCGGCCCGCTTGCTGCTGAGCAAGCGGGGCGCACCCCGACCCTCCGCGCAGCCGGACCGGCTCGGCACCCAGGACCTGGACCGCTACTGCGGCCGCGGGGTGTCGGCGGCGGGCTCCCTCGGCAGCCTCCTGACGCTCGGCGCGGCCGCCGTGTCCCGGTCGCCGGGCAGGCCGTCGGTGATGCTGCGCAGGATCGCCAGCCCCTGCCCGGCCAGGCTCGCTACCGTGCCGTTCACCCCCTCGGCGCCGTTCAGGACGGTGAGGTTGGCGCCGCGCAGGCCGGTGGCGGCCGCGCTGAGCATCTCCGGCAGCTGCTGGATGAGCTGCTGGTCCAGGGCGATCCGGCCCTCGGCCGAGGCGGCCTCGGCGGACAGCCGGGTGGCCTGCGCCTGGGCGTGGGCCAGCGTCGTGATGCGCTCGGCCTCGGCCTGGGCCGGCTTGACCACCTCGGCGACCAGCTCCGCCTGGCGCAGGTCGGCGTTCTTGGCGGCCACCAGGGACTGCTCGGCGAGGACCGCCTGCTGCGCCTGGGCTTCGGCCAGCGGACCGGCCGCGGCCTGGCGCGCCTTGGCCTGGTCGATCTGCGCCTGGTACTCCGCGCGCTTGATCGCGGTCTGCCGGGCGTACTCCGCCTGGTTGCGGTCGGACTCCTGCTGGGCCATCGCGCTGGCCTGGTCCGCCGCGGCCTGCGCGATGTGGGCGGCCTGGTTGACGGTGGCCTGGTGCGGCGCGGCCAGGGCGGCGATGTAGCCGCTGCCCTTGTCGTCGATCGACTGGATCTGCAGGGAGTCGACGGTGAGGCCCAGGTGGCCCATCTCCACCTTGCTGGCGTCCAGGACGTTCTCGGCGAGCGTCTGCCGCTCGCGGATGATGCCCTCGACCGTCATCGAGCCGACGATCGACCGCAGGTGGCCGGCGAAGATCTGGCCGGTCAGCTCGTCCATCTGGTCCTGGTCGTCGAGGAAGCGCTGGGCCGCCGCGGCGATGCTGTCGTGGTCGCTGCCGACCTTGAAGGCGATGACCGCCTTCACCAGCAGCGTGATGCCCTGCTGCGTCACGCAGTCGTCGGTGACCACGGCCTCGCGCATCGCGAGGGTGAGGAAGGAGACCTTGCGCACCACGGGTACGACGAACGCGCCGTGGCCCGTGACGATCCGGAACCGCAGCCCGTCGTCGCCACCCTTCTGCTTGCCACCGGAGATGAGCATCGCCTGGTTGGGCGCGGGAACGTGGTAGCCGAACACCTGTCCTACCTCTCCTGCCGCCCGGCGGCACCGTCGGTGCCCAGTCCCGGGAGGGCGACGTCCCACGGCACGACGTCGACGCTGCGACTGCCGCGATCGTGGATGACGAGCACCTCGTTGTCGACCTCGACGGGGTCACGGCTGTAGGCCAGGTAGGTCTCCGGCGCACCGGCGACCGTCACCTCCAGCTCACCTGGGGCGTCGCCTCCCCGCACGCGCACGACGACGCGGCCCACCCTGCCGACCGGCGTCCTTGCCATCGCGCTCCTCGGGTGCCGACACCGACAGCGGACCACAGTGCGGGTGCGCGTCGCCAGGCGGTCGGCGTACCGCCCGGACGTGCGCCGGTCAGAAGTAGACCCGGGTCACCGTCTCCGCGACGCAGGCCGGCTTGTCCTGGCCCTCGATCTCGACGGTCTGCACGACGACGAGCTGCAGCCCGCCGGCGACGTCGGTCACCTCGGAGAGCCGCGCGCTGGACCGCAGTCGGGAGTCGACCTTGACCGGGTTGATGAAGCGGACCTTGTTGGCGCCGTAGTTCACGGCCATCGCCGCGCCCTCGACCGTGTAGATCTGCCAGGCGAACTGCGGCAGCAGCGCCAGCGTGAGGTAGCCGTGGGCGATGGTGCCGCCGAAAGGGCCGGCCGCGGCCTTCTCCAGGTCGACGTGGATCCACTGGTGGTCGCCGGTGGCGTCGGCGAAGCGGTCGATGCGCTCCTGGTCGACGTTCAGCCAGTCGCTGGTCCCCAGCTCCTCGCCCGCGGCCGCCGTGATCTCCTCCGCGCTGTGGAACGTGCGCACGTGCCGACCTCCATCGTGGGCGTCCCGTCACGGGCCGGTCAGCCCGGTCCGCTCCGGCGAGGGTACGGCGTGCCGGAGGTGACGTCGTAGGGTCGCGCCGTGCCGGACTTCCGCCGCAGCGTGCCGCGCACCGACGCGCTGCTCGCCGACCCGCGGCTCAGCGACGCGGCCGTCCGGCTGGGCCGTGCCACCGTCAAGGCCGCCGTCGTGCGCTCGCAGCAGCGCGCCCGGTCCGGCGAGCTGGCCCCGGACGAGGTGGCCGACGACGTGCTGGCGGCGCTGCCGGTGCGGGCCACCACCCTGTGCCCGGTGCTCAACGCCACCGGCGTCGTCCTGCACACCAACCTCGGCCGCGCCCCGCTGTCGGCCGCCGCGGTCGAGGCCGTCGTGACGGCGGCGGGCTACGTCGACGTGGAGTACGACGCCGCGAGCGGCTCGCGGGCCCGGCGCGGGCGCGGCACGCTGGCGGCGCTGCGCTCGGCACTGCCCGACGCCGGCGACGTGCTGGTGGTCAACAACGGCGCCGCCGCACTGGTGCTCGCCACCACCGCGCTGGCAGCCGGCCGCGAGGTGGTGGTCAGCCGTGGCGAGATGGTCGAGATCGGCGACGGGTTCCGCCTGCACGAGCTGATCGCCTCGACCGGCGCCCGGCTGCGCGAGGTCGGCACCACCAACCGCACCGTCCTGGCCGACTACGCCGACGCGCTCGGGCCGGACACCGGCTGCGTGCTCAAGGTGCACCCGAGCAACTTCCGGGTCGAGGGGTTCACCTCCGCTGTCGGCGTGGCCGAGCTCGCCGGCCTCGGTGCACCCGTCGTCGCCGACGTGGGCAGCGGCCTGCTCGCGCCGGACCCGCTGCTGCCCGAGGAGCCCGACGTCACCACCGCGCTGCGGGCCGGCGGGGCCGTCGTGACCTGCAGCGGCGACAAGCTGCTCGGCGGCCCGCAGGCCGGCCTGCTCGCCGGTCACGCCGAGGTGGTCGCGCGGCTCCGCCGGCACCCCCTGGCGCGCGCCCTCCGGGTCGACAAGACCACTTTGGCGGGGCTGGAGGCCACCCTGCGCGGGCCGCAACCGCCGTCCTGGCAGGCGCTTCGGGCAGACCCGCAGCGGCTGCGGGCCCGGGCCGAGCAGGTGGCGGGGGCGACCGGCGGTGAGGTCGTGCCCAGCGACGGCGCGGTCGGCGGCGGCAGCGCCCCGGGGCTCGTCCTGCCCGGCTGGGCGGTCGCGCTCCCCGCGTCGTACGCCGGCCGGCTGCGCGAGGGCAGCCCGTGCGTCGTCGGCCGGGTCGAGCGGGACCGCTGCCTGCTCGACCTGCGCTGCGTCCCGGAGGCCGACGACGAGCGGCTCGTGCGGGCAGTGCTGGCGGTCCGGGGCTAGTGCACGTCCTCGCGACCACCGGTCACGTGGACCACGGCAAGTCGACGCTGGTCCGCGCGCTCACGGGCATGGAGCCGGACCGCTGGGCCGAGGAGCGCCGGCGCGGGATGACGATCGACCTCGGCTACGCCTGGGCACCGCTGCCGTCGGGGGAGGTGCTGGCGTTCGTCGACGTGCCGGGGCACCAGCGCTTCATCGGCAACATGCTGGCCGGCCTGGGACCGGCGCCGGCGGTGCTCGTGGTCGTCGCCGCCGACGAGGGCTGGCGCCGTCAGTCGGGCGAGCACCTGGCCGCCGTCGACGCCCTCGGCCTGACCCACGGGCTGCTCGCGGTGACCCGCAGCGACCTCGCCGACCCGGGGCCGGCGACCGCCGACGCGCTCGCGCGCATCGCGGCCGGCAGCCTGGGGCGGGTCGAGGCTGTGGCGGTCTCCGGTCAGACGCTGGCCGGCGTACCCGAGCTGCGGCTGGCGCTGGACCGGCTGGTCGCCACCCTGCCCGCGCCGGACCTCGACAGCCGGGTCCGGCTCTGGGTCGACCGCTCGTTCACGGTGCGGGGCAGCGGCACGGTCGTGACCGGAACGCTCGGCGCCGGGACGCTGCGGGTCGGCGACGAGCTGGAGCTGGCGGACCGCACCGTGCGGGTCCGCGGTTTGCAGAGCCTGGGCCGGGCGTACGACGAGGTGCCCGCCGTGGCACGCGTGGCCGTCAACCTGCGCGGCAGGGACCGGGCGGAGGTCGGCCGGGGTGACGCCCTGCTCACCCCCGGCGCCTGGCGGGGCGCCGACCGGCTCGACGTGCGGCTGAGCGCGGACCCCCGCGAGCTGCCTGCCGAGCTGGTGCTGCACGTCGGGTCGGCCGCGGTCCCGGTCCGGGTGCGACCGCTCGGTCCCGACACCGCCCGGCTCGGGCTCGGCCGACCGCTGCCGGTGCAGGCGGGGGACCGGGCGCTGCTGCGCGATCCCGGCCAGCAGTCGGTCGCCGCCGGCGTGCTGGTGCTGGACGCCGACCCGCCCGAGCTGGGCCGGCGCGGCGCCGCCGCTGCCCGAGGGGAGCAGCTGCTGGCCGCCGACGGGCGCCCGGACCTGGCGGCGGAGGTGGGCCGGCGCGGCGCCGTCACCCGCGCCGACCTCGCGGCCCTCGGCGTGCCGCTGCAGCCCGTCGACGGTGTCCGGTCGGTCGGGACATGGCTGCTCGCCGAGGCCACCTGGGCCGGCTGGCAGCACGGGCTGGCCGCGGCCGTGGACGCGCACGCGGAGGCCGCGCCGCTGGAGGCAGGGCTCCCGGCCGAGGCGGCCCGACGGGCGGTCGGGCTGCCGGACCTGCGCCTGCTGGCCCCGCTCGCCCAGGCGGCGGGGCTGGTCACCGAGGGCGGCCGGGTGTCCCGGCCCGGCCGGGTGGTCGGGCTGGGGCCGGCGGAGGCGGCGGTCGCCGCGCTGCAGGAGCGGCTCGGCCGGGAGCCGTTCGCGGCGCCGGAGCAGCCGGAGCTGGCCACCGCCGGGCTGGGTGCCCGCGAGCTCGCCGCGGCTGAACGGGCCGGGCGGCTGCTGCGCCTGCGGGGAGCGGACGGCGCCGACGTGGTGCTGCTGCCGGACAGCCCGGCGCGGGCGATGCGGGTGCTGGCCGGGCTGCCCCAGCCGTTCACGCTGAGCCAGGCGCGGCAGGCGCTCGGCACGACGCGGCGGGTCGCCGTACCCCTGCTGGAGCACCTGGACGGTCGCGGCTGGACCCGGCGGCTGGACGGCGCGCTGCGGGAGGTCGCCCGGTAGGGGGCGTGCACCGCCCGTCCTACGCTGCGCCGGTGAGTCCAGCCCCCGCCCCCGAAGGTCCTGCGGCGTACGACGCACTGGTGCTCGCCGGCGGCAGCGCCCGGCGGCTCGGGGGTGCGGACAAGCCCGCGGTCCTGGTCGGCGGCCGCACACTGCTCGACCGGGTGCTCGACGCGGTCGCCGACGCCGGCCGCACCGTCGTCGTGGGCCCGCCGCGTCCGGTCCGGCGGCCGGTGATCTGGGCCCGGGAGGACCCGCCGGGTGGTGGTCCGGTCGCCGCGCTGGCCGCCGGCCTGCCGCACGTGCGGGCCGACCTGGTGGCCCTGCTCGCCGCCGACCTGCCCTTCCTCGACGGCGCGACGCTGACCCGGCTGCGCACGGCTGCGACCGGCGACGGCGCCCTGCTCGTCGACGGCGACGGGCTCGTCGATGGCGCCCTTCTCGTCGATGCTGATGGGCGCGACCAGCTGCTCGCCGGCGTCTGGCGGACCGCCGCGCTGCGCGCCGCCCTGGCCGGCCGTGCGGTCGACGGGGCCCGGCTCGGCGACCTGCTGGCCGGGCTGGCGGCGGTCCGGGTGTCGGTCCGGCAGGCGGCGGGCAGTCCTGCACCCTGGTTCGACTGCGACACCCCGCGCGACGTCGAGGACGCCCGCGCACTGGCACCCGGAGGGCGGGACACGTGAGCGGGCTGGACGACTGGGCCGATGCAGTGGCGGCCGAGCTGGGCCTGCCCGGGCGTCCGGATGTGCGGCTGGTGCTCGACCTCGCCCGGGACGCCGCGCACGGCGTCGAGCGCCCGGCGGCACCGCTGACGACCTACCTGGCCGGCATGGCGGTGGCCGGCGGCGCCGACCCGGCTGACGTCGCGGCCCGGCTCAGCGCCCTCGCCACGGGGTGGGCGGACCGTTGACGCCGGCGCGCACGCGTCAGGCGGTCCGCACCCCGCCTGCCTCCTGCAGGCCCAGCTCGCTCGTGCTGGTCTCGCGCATCAGGTACTTCTGCACCTTGCCGGTCACCGTCATCGGGAACTCCTCGGTGAAGCGGACGTAGCGCGGCACCTTGTAGTGCGCCAGCCGACCGCGGCAGAACTCCCGCAGGTCCTCCTCGGACACGCTCGCGCCGTCACGGACGCGGACCCAGGCGCACAGCTCCTCGCCGTACCGCACGTCCGGGACGCCGACCACCTGCGCCTCCAGCACGTCCGGGTGGGTGAACAGGAACTCCTCGACCTCGCGCGGGTACACGTTCTCCCCGCCGCGGATCACCAGGTCCTTGATCCGCCCGACCACCGAGACGTAGCCGTCGGCGTCCATCACGGCCATGTCGCCGGTGTGCATGAAGCCGTCGGCGTCGACGGCCTCGGCCGTCTTCTCCGGCTCGTCCCAGTAGCCGAGCATGACCGAGTAGCCCTGCGTGCACAGCTCGCCGGCCTCGCCACGGGGCAGCGTGCGGCCGTCGGCGGGGTCGACCACCTTGACGGTGACGTGCGGGTGCACCCGCCCGACGCTGGACACCCGCCGCTCCAGGTCGTCGTCGGCCCGGGTCTGGGTGGACACCGGCGAGGTCTCGGTCATGCCGTAGCAGATGGTCACCTCCTGCATGTGCATCTCGGCGACGACCCGCCTCATCACCTCCACCGGGCACGGTGAGCCGGCCATGATCCCGGTCCGCAGGGACGTCAGGTCGTACGACGAGAAGCCCGGCTCGGCGAGCTCGGCGATGAACATCGTGGGAACGCCGTACAGGCTGGTGCAGCGCTCCTCCTGGACGGTGCGCAGCGTCGCGACAGGGTCGAACCCGGGAGCCGGCACGACGACGCAGGCCCCGGCGGTGAGCGCGCCGAGGTTGCCCATCACCATGCCGAAGCAGTGGTAGAAGGGCACCGGCACGCAGACCCGGTCCTGCTCGGTGTAGCCGCAGAGCCGGCCGACCAGGTAGCCGTTGTTGACGATGTTGCGGTGCGAGAGGGTCGCGCCCTTCGGGAAGCCGGTCGTGCCGCTGGTGTACTGGATGTTGATCGGGTCGTCGGGTGACAGCGCGACCGACCGCTCGCGCAGCTGCTCGTCGGAGACCTTCGTGCCGGCGTCGTGCAGCGCCCTCCAGTCTGGTCCGTCGAGGTAGACCACCCGCTCCAGCGCCGGGGCCTGCCCGTGGACCTCGTCCACCATGGCGCGGTAGTCGCTCGTCCGGAACGACGGCGCGCTCACCAGCAGCCGCAGGCCGGACTGCTGCAGCACGAAGCCGAGCTCGTGCGCGCGGTAGGCAGGGTTGATGGTGACCAGGACCAGGCCGACGCGGGCGGTGGCGTACTGCGTGAGCAGCCACTCGGAGCGGTTGGGTGCCCAGATCCCGACCCGGTCGCCTTGGTCCAGCCCGGCGGCGAGCAGCCCCTTGGCCAGCGCGTCGACAGCCCGGTCGAGCTGGCCGTAGCTGAGCCGGACGCCCTGGTCGCGGTCGACGAGCGCCTCGCGGTCAGGGTGGTCGCCCGCGATGCGGGCCAGGCAGGCCCCGAGCGTCTCCTCGAGCAGGGGCGGGTCGGTGGGTCCGCTGGCGAGGGAGAACTCGGTCACGGCGAGCATTCTGCTCGCGGCGCGGCTGCGGCGCCACTGGCTGCCTGCCCGCGCAGAGCGGCCAGGTCCGGCCTGCGCTCGCCGGCGCGGAAGACCTGCTCGAGCGCGTGCGCGACCTGCAGCACGCCGAGGTCGTCACCGGGCCGGCCGACCACCTGCAGCCCGACCGGCAGGCCGCCGGCGGTGAACCCGGCCGGCACCGACGCGGCCGGCCCTCGCAGCACGCTGACGAGGTAGGACGAGGCCATCCAGCCGAGGTAGTCGGGCATCGGCACACCCGCGACCTCGCGCACCCACGGCGTGCCGGCGTCGAAGGGCAGGACCTGGCTGACCGGCATCAGCAGGAACTCGTGCGCGGCGAAGAACTCCGCCGCCGCGGCCAGCAGGACCGTGCGCCGCCGCACCGCCGCCCCCAGCTGTTCGGCGGTCACCGTGCGCCCGTAGGCGACGTTGTCCCGCACCATCGGCGCGACCGACTCGCCGGCCCGCTCCACGACGTCGCCGATCGTCGTGGCCAGGTGCCAGCCGCGCAGGACCCGGAACACCTCGTCGGCCCCGCGTACCTCCGGCTCCGCCTCCGTCAGCGCGACACCCAGCGACTCCACGCCGGGGCGCGTCGCCGCGAACGCGGCCAGCACCTGCGGCTCGAACGGCAGCCCGAGGGTGCCGCCCCACGCCATCCGCACCCCGCGCAGGTCGCGTCCCAGCGGCCGCGGGAACGCCGAGCCGTCGGCGTACGACGACAGCGGGTCGGCCGGGTGCGGGCCGGCGGTCGCGCCGAGCAGCAGCGCGGCGTCGGCAGCGCAGCGGCCCATCGGGCCGACCACCGACAGGTCGAACCAGGCGTCCAGGGCCGGCAGGTTCGGTACCAGGCCCGGTGTCGGCCGCAGGCCGAAGACGTTGCAGAAGCTGGCCGGGTTGCGCAGCGAGCCACCCATGTCGCTGCCGTCGGCCAGCGCCACCATGCCGGTCGCGAGCGCGACGGCCGCCCCGCCGCTGCTCCCGCCGGGCGTGCGGGCCGGGTCGTAGGGGTTGCGCGTCGTACCGAAGAGCACGTTGTGTGTCTGCGACCCGGCGCCGAACTCCGGGACGTTGGTCTTGCCGACCCGCACCGCGCCGGCGGCGCGGACCCGGGCGGCGAGCACCGCGTCCTCGGCGGGCACCAGGTCGGCGAAGACGGTCGAGCCGTAGGTCGTGCGCAGGCCGGCGGTGGGCAGCAGGTCCTTGTGGGCGACGGGCAGGCCGTGCAGCGGACCGACCGGGCCGGTGTGCACCAGCGTGTCGTCGAGCTCGGCCGCACGGGCGCGGGCGCGCTCGTCGTCGCGGGTGACGACGGCGTTGAGCAGCGGGTCGAGCTCGTCCATGCGGGCCAGCGAGGCCTCGAGCAGCTCGCGGGCGGACAGCTCCCGGGACCGCAGCCGGCGGGCGAGCTCCACGGCGGGCAGCAGGCACAGGTCCTCGACCACGTCCGGAGCGTATGGCGCCTGCCCCCGTGGCGATGGCGGCCACGCGCCACGGCACCTCTGCCGGCCCCGCCCGCGATCCGGCCGCCGGACGGAACACGATCTTCGCCTTCCGGTGAGATCTCGTCGCCTTTGCCCGCTTCCCGACGCCGTACGGCGAAGATCGCGGCCCAGGGAGGGAGAGATGACAAGTGCCCTTGACAGGGCGGACGGTTCGGTTGCATGCTGGCGGCATGACAAGCTTCCTTGACCGCACTACTCGGAGCGAGGGCGACCGGGCTCGGGCCCGGGCCTACCACCGCGACTTCTGGCCGAGCATGGGGGCTTACGCGATCGTGCTTGCCGGCGTGGGGATCTGGGGCCATCTGGACGGCAGCAGCCCCTGGCGCTTCCTCTGGGCGCTGCTCCCGGTGATCCCGGCGCTGTGGACCGTGCGCGCGGTCCTGCGCCACCTGGGCCGCGTCGACGACTTCCAGCGGCTGCTGCTCCTGCAGGGACTCGCCGTCGGGTTCGGCATCGCCATGATCGCATCCGTGACGGTGGGGTTCCTCGGGATCGCCGGGCTGCGCCTGCCGGCCGCCGGCTGGGTGATCTACGGCGCGGGGATGGTCGGCTGGGCCGGTGGGAGCGCCATCGTCCCGAAGCGATGAACAACCGGCTCAAGGTGCTCCGGGAGGGCCGTGGCTGGACCCAGGGGGCCCTGGCTGACCAGCTCGAGGTCTCCCGGCAGACCGTCAACGCCCTGGAGACCGGTCGCTACGACCCCAGCCTGCCCCTCGCCTTCCGGATCGCGCGCCTGTTTAACGAGCCGATCGAGGCGATCTTCCAGCCCGACGGCGAGATGGTCAGCGCGCCGACCGCCGGATCTCGGCGGTAGCGGTCACCGCGCTGCCGGCGTCCCGCCTGCGCCGGGGTCGGTCAGACGGGCGAGAGCCCGTGCTGCGGCCGCGCGCACGCGCGGGACACGGTCCTCGCGGAGCCCGGCGACGACCGGCAGGGCGTCGTCGAGCCGGTGGCGGGCCACGACCTTGGCGGCCATCTCCCTGACCCGCCAGGCCTCGTCGGTGAGGGCAGCCATCAGCGCGGGCAGGGCCGCGTCGTCCCAGGCCCACAGCAGGCCGCGGGCGGCCCAGACCCGAAGCCAGTAGGCCGGTCCGGGCTCACCGCCGTCGACCACCCATGCGGCAGGGGGACCGCCGAGGGCGAGGACCAGCTCGGGGTCGGCGTCCCGGCCCGCGAGCAGCTCGACGCAGCCCGCCACCACGGCGGCGCGACCGCGGCGTCGGCACTGCGCCTCGATGCTCGCGCGCGGGCCTTGTCCACGGGCCGACTGTCCCCAGGCCGTCGGCGCGCGCATGCTTGTGATTGTGCACGGACCGCCTGCTCATCCGGCCAGGGGCGCCGGCGACCGACCCGGTGATGGCATCCTGCCCGCTGTGGCCACCGAGGACGACGTACGACGCATCGCACTCTCGCTGCCGGCCACGACCGAACGGCCGTCGTACGGCTCACCCGGCTTCCGGGTGCAGGACCGGCTGTTCGCCCGGATCCACGAGCAGCCAGGGGTTCTCGTGCTCTGGCGGAGCAGTGTGGAGGACAAGGACGCCCTGCTTGCCGCGGAACCCGACAAGCTGTTCACCACCCCTCACTACGAAGGGCACCCCACCGTCCTGCTGCGGCTCGCGGCCGTGGACGAGGTCGAGCTGCGCGAGCTGCTGGCGGAGGCCTGGGAGGCGCGTGCCTCGACCCGGCTCCGCGCGACCTCACCTCTGCCCTGAGGACCGCCCGTTCCAGTGGGCCAGCCGCCCGGTCGGTCCCGCACCCGTCCGCCGCTTCGACCACCGCGGCCGAAGCAGCGGCCGCTACGGCTTGCGCGCCAACAGGTCCCGGATGCCGACCGCGACCAGACGCCGCGCGGTGCGGGCCCGCCGAACCCGCTGCCACGGTGTCAGAGAAGGGTCGTGCCCCTGCCGACGGCGCGCGATCTGCTGCACCAGGTCCGCCGGCACGCCGAAGCGGGTGAGCCCGGTGAGCGCCTCGCTCTTGGTGATGAGCCGACCGTCGGTGAGCGTCGCGTCCACCCTGGCGAGGGTGAGCAGGCCCAGCTCGACACAGAAGTCGTCGAGCCAGAGCCACGGCCTCCGCACCGCACCGCTCCAGTAGCCGGTCAGCTCGGCGCGGGCAGCGGCGCGCAGCGCCGGGTCGTCGACGTCGGGCAGCAGCTCGGCCGGAGCCGGGCCGAGCACGGTGATGCCGCCCCGGAGCAGCTCGGCCCGGGCGACACCGGTGACCGGTCGCCGGTAGAACCGCCCGTGGGTCCAGCTGAGATGGCTGGCGGCGACGTCCGTCACGTCCTGCTGGGGCAGGTACGCGCAGTGCAGCTTGTCGGCCGCCGGATCGCCGCGACGGGTGGCCTCGTGCAGCGCGCGCAGCTCCTCGCGCCGCCGGCCGTCGGGCGCGTGGCGGATGACGGCGACGAGATCCAGGTCGCTGACCCCCGGCCGGAAGTCGCCGGACGCGAGCGATCCGCCGGCGTAGAAGCCGATGACGTCGACGACTGGGGCCACCCTGGCGGCGAACGTCGCGACGACCGGCGCCGGGTCCAGGCGAGGGTCCACCCGGACACAGTGCCGTAGGTGCAGGTGAGAGTCAGACTCCGGCGTACGACGACTCCGTCGGCCTCAGCCGGCGGCCGGGAGCAGCAGGTGGCCGTGCCGCGGGGAGCAGCGGCCTGCGAGGACCTCGCCGTCGGCCTGCTCGACGGCCTCGAAGCCGCGGGCAGGGAGCAGGTCGACGCGCCGGCGGGCGCCGTCAAGGTAGGACCGCCAGGCGCTGTCCTGCCGGCGGCGGAGTCCCTCGGCGCCCCAGTCGGCGGTGCGCTGCCGCGCGCAGGTGGTCACGCACGGCCGCGTCACCGGCGAGGTCGGCGAGGACGACCCCGCCGTCGGGGGCGAGCCCGGCCACGTCTTCGGCCCGCGGGTACGGCACGACCGCGTCGTACAGGCCGGTGGCGGCGCAGGCCGTGACCCGGGGGGCCGCCGTCAGCCCGACGACGCGAAGACCGGAGCCATGAGGGGCCGGCGAAGCCGGACAACCATCCCCGGCCCGCCGGACCCCTCGCTCGGCTCCTTCGGCGCTCGACCCCGGGACCGGCTGCACCAGCCGGGCCGGTCGGCAGGGATGCTGGTCGGGTGAGGCTGCCCCCGACGCTGTGCCGCGTGCTGCGCGCGCTGCCCGTGACGTCGGCGTACGCGGTTGCCGTGGGCACCACCGCCGTGGTCGGCGCGGTGCTGGGTGAGCAGCGCAGCGACGCGCTGGCGCTGGCGGTCAGCACCGACCTCGTGCACCTCGGGCGGACGCCGCTGCTCGCCCTGGCGGGCAGCGCCTTCGTGGTCGAGCGGCCGGTCCACGCGCTGACGCTGCCTGGGGTGGTGCTGGCGCTGGGCCTGGTCGAGCGGTGGCGTGGCAGCCGGGCGGCGGCCGGGGCGTTCGCGGCGGGGCACGTAGGGGCGACCCTGCTGGTCGCGGCGGGGCTGGCCGCGGGGGTCGCGGGCGGGCTGCTGGACCCGTCGTACCGCGAGGGGCTGGACGTCGGCTTCAGCTATGGCGAGTGGGCGCTGCTCGGGCTGCTGGTGGCCCGGGTGCCGGTGCGCTGGCGTTCGACGTACCTGGTCGTGCTGTCGGCCTGGCTGGTCTCGACCGCGGCGACGGCCTTCGCGCCGGTCGACGCGGGCCACCTGACCGCGTGGGCGATCGGCCTCGGCCTGGCGGCGCTCGTCCTCAGGCGCGACCGAGCCGCCGCAGCAGGCCCTGGCGCGCCGCCGGCCACTCGGACGCCAGCAGGCTGAAGTACGCCGTGTCGCGCACGGTGCCGTCCGGGCGGCGGCGGGAGTGGCGCAGCGTCCCGTCGTACCGCGCGCCGAGACGGCCGATGGCGGACCGGCTGCGCAGGTTGCGCCCGTCGGTCTTGAGGCTCACCCGCTCGGCCCCCAGGGCGTGAAAGGCGTGCTCGAGCAGCAGCAGCTTGCACTCGGGGTTGACCGAGGTGCTCCACAGCGCCCGGGCATACCAGGTCCAGCCGACCTCGAGCCCGCCGAGCGGGACGTCGACGTCGAGGTAGGACGTGCTGCCCTGCGCCCGGCCGTCGACGAGCACCGCCCACGCCTGGCCGGACGGGTTGTCGCGGTGCCAGGCGACGACCCGGCGCAGGTCGTCCTCCGTCCGTGGCCGGGGCACGGACATCCATGACCAGATCGCGTCGTCCTGCGCGGCGGTGAGCAGGTCGGGGACGTGCGCGTCCTCGAGCGGCTCGAGCCGGAGGTGCTCGCCGGCAAGGACGACCGGCTCAGGAGTACGCACGCAGGACCTGCTCGCCGAAGCGGGCCATCTCCTCGCGCTGCGGCGAGAACTGCAGCAGCATCAGGTCGACCCCCGCCTCCTCGTAGGCCCGGATCCGCGCGGTCACCTGCTCCGGCGTGCCGACCAGCCCGGCCCGCAGCCCGCGGTTGCTCACGGAGTACTCCTCCAGCGACACCTGCGACTCCAACTGGGACCCGGCCAGGAAGTCCTGGTAGCTGGCGTAGGCCTCCGGGCTGCTCCGTACGTCGAGGACCCGGGCCAGCTCGGCCTGCGCCTCGGCCTCGGTGTCCCGCACGATCACGTAGCCGCTCACGCCGTACCGGAACGGCTCGGGCCGCCCGGCCTCGACCCGGCCGCGCTCCATGTCGGCGACCTTGGCCGCGATGACCTCCGGCGGGTCGCCGTGCATGACGTACGCCGTGCCGCGCCGGCTGATCACCTCCTTGGCCTTGACCGACTCGCCGCCCATGTAGACCGTCGGCAGCCGTGCCGGCTTGGGCTCCAGGATGCAGCCCTCCAGGTCGTAGAGCGCGCCGTGATGGGTCACGCTCGGCTCGGTGAGCAGCCGGGTCAGCACTTCCAGCCACTCGTCGGTGCGGGTGTAGCGGGCGTCGTGGACGTCGAACGGCGCGCCGTACTGCAGTGCCTCGTCGCGCCACCAGGAGCTGACGACGTTGAGGCTGGTGCGGCCCGGCGCGATCACCTCCAGCGTGCTGAGCGCCTTGGCCGTCAGCGCCGGCGAGTGGTAGTTCGGGCGTACGGCGAGCATCAGCTCCAGCCGCTCGGTGACCGCCGCGACGGCGCTGGCCAGCGTCCACGCGTCCAGGCTCGGCGCCCGGTGGCCCTTGATGTCGTTGAGGTTGAGCTCGGCGACCAGCGACAGGTCGAAGCCGGCCTGCTCGCTCTCCACGGCGAGCGCCCGCAGGTAGGGCCAGTCCACCGACATCGCCTCGTCGGGGACGTTGCGGAGCCACCCGCCGAACACGGGCATCCAGTAGCCGAAGCGCATGCGGCGACCCTACGGGCGCGGCCGGTGGGCACATCGGCCCGGCCGGGCGCGTTGCGCTCTGTATGGAGGAGAACCGGGCCCGCCGCGTCGTCGACGCCCTGCGGGCCAGAGGCGTCCGGGCGTCGATGAAGAAGGCCGGCGTCTACCAGTTCGGGCTCTACGTGCCGCTGCCCGACGGGCGCGAGGCGGTGTGGGACACCGACGGCACCGCCGGGCTGGAGGCGCAGGTCATGCGGGACGGCATGCTGGTCGGCTTCGTGCCCTCCATCGAGGGCTCGGAGGACTTCGACGAGGAGCAGGTCGTCGACGCCATCGCCCGCACCGACTACGACCGGCCGATCGCCCGGCAGCGGGCCACCGCACCGCCGGCGACCGCACCCCTGCCCCCGGAGGGCGGCGTGTTCAAGCGCTTCCTGGACGGTTTCCGCTACCGCTGAGCATCCGCGCCATTGATCCGGAGTCAGCAGGCGCAGCTGTAGCCGCTGCCACCGGACAGCTCGTCCCACAGCACGTCGTACGCCGGCTCCGGGTCGTCCGGGTCGTGCACCCCGTCGACCAGCCGGGACGGTCGCCCCGAGAGCAGGGCCGTCCACTCGTCCTTGCTCACCGCCGCCTCCGGCACGGTGGCGGCGCGGGCCTGCACCAGGCGCAGGTAGTCGCGCAGGAACACCCAGCGGGTGCCGTCGGTCTGCGGACCGCTGTCGAAGGGCCGGCCCACGGCGTCGGACCAGGCCAGCAGCGGCAGGTCGACGCCGGCCGCGACCGGCAGGCCCATCCACTTCCAGGCCCGGGTGTTGACGTCGAGCAGCAGCTGCCGCCCGGTGGCGGCGTCGCGGACGAACTCGATCTCGCTGATCCCCCAGTAGCCCAGCTCGCCCAGCACCGCCACACCCGCCTCCGCCAGTCCCGGGTCCCACCGCGCGTCGGCCAGGCACGACGTGCCGAAGTCCGGCGGCCACTGCTCGAGCTTGCGCCCCACGAACACGCCGCGCGCCTCGCCGCCCTCCGACAGGTACGAAGCAACCGACCAGAACCCGCCCGGCTCGGTGTCGACCCACTCCTGCGCGACGAGCGTCAGGCCCAGCGCCCCGCACTCGTGCACCCGCTCGAGCAGCTCACCGGGGGAGCGGACCGCGAAGACCTTGACCCCGAACGCGTCGTAGAACCCCCGGCTGTCGTCGGGCTTGAGCACGCAGGGGTAGGGCACCTGCCCGGCCACCGACTCGGGGGAGGCGTCGTCGAGGTACCAGGAACGGGGCGTCGGCACCCCCAGCGCCGCGCAGGCCCGGTAGAGCGCCGTCTTCGACAGCGCCCGCCGCACCACGTCGTACGGCGCGAACGGGAAGCGGTAGTGCGGCTCGAGCCGGTCCCGGTGCCGGGACAGGGCCAGCACCCAGTCGTCGTTGGTGGGGAACAGGACCGGCCGGGCGGGGAGGGACGGGCCCAGCTCGATCAGGTGCGCCGCCAGCGCCGCGCCGTCGTCGACCTCCGGGCCGGGGACCAGCCCCATCCCGCTCAGGAACCGGCTGTGCTGGCCGACCCCGCCGCGCTCCTTGTCCAGGCCGAGCACGGGCACACCGGCCCGCCCGAGGGAGCGTGCCGCCGCGAGCCCGGTGACGTGCATGTTCAGCACCACGGCGCCGGGCACGTCCGCGGGCCAGTCCTCGACGACGACCTGCTGACCGGCGAGCGCGAGCACCCCTGCACCCTGACAGGGAGCCGGCCGCTCCCGGCGACCGGGGTGCGGTCCCGTCGCAGGGGAATGGGGGGTGTCGCCCGGTCAGGGCAGCGGCTCGGTGCGCTTGAGGAAGCCGCGGACGTCGAGGTGCTCGGCCAGGGTGCTCACGTGGGTGTCGCACGCCGACCAGGTCTTCTCCCGGTCCGGGGTGTGCAGGCGCGGGTTGTTCCACACCACCAGGTGCCTCGCCGCGGCCCGGCAGTCCTTGGCCGAGCAGACCGGCCGCTCCTGCTCCTCCACGCGGTCCAGTCTGTCAGCCGGCCGGCGGGGCAGCGGGGTGCAGCGCCAGCAGCCAGCAGCGGCGGCCGTCGTCGGCCCACTCCAGCTCGCCGCCGTCCACCCGCGGTCGGGCCGCGCGCAGCAACCGGGCCAGCCGCATGCCCCACGGCGGAAGGGGAGTGCGCCACCGGTCGCCGCCGCGGTGCGCCCGCTGCCTGGCTCGCAGCCGGGGCACCAGCAGCTCGCGCGGGCCCGCGCCGACCGCCCGCGCCGCGCCGGTCACCTCGTACGCCGTCACCTCGTCGCAGCCGGCCTCCGGCTGCAGCCGGGCGGTCCCCGCGTGCACCGCGTCCGGGGCGCGGGCGACCAGCACCTCCCCGGCGCCCCCGTCGCCCCAGGCCAGGGCGAGTGCGGCGGCCAGCGGGGCCTGGTCGTCCGTGGACAACGGCGCCGGCGGCTTCGGCCGGCGTAAGGCGGAGCGCACGTCGACCTGCTCGCCGGCGCGCAGCGGACCCAGGTCCGGGGAGAGCAGGACCGCGCCCACCGGCACCGGCAGCCCGTCACCGGCAGCTTCCGAGAGCAGCCGCCAGCCGGGGTGCACGACCGCCGGGAGCGGGCGGCCGAGCCGCAGGAGGTCGCTCACCCACTGCACGCTGCCACAGCGTCCGCACCTACCCTCTGCCCGATGGACATCGCGCCCGGGGCCACCGCGGACGGGCGGCCGGCGCGGTCGGTGGCGGGGCGCGTGAGGGCAGCGTGGTACCTGCGGCGGCTGCGCAGCGTCGGGCCGGGCGCCGAGGTCTCCGGCAACCCCGATCTGCAGGCCTCCGACCTGGTGGTGGGCAAGCAGTTCAAGGTGTACTCGGGGCACCGGAGGACCCTGGTCTGCGGCTGGGGCCGGATCCGGGTCGGCGACCGCTGCCTGTTCAACAGCGGCGTGGTCATCTTCTCGGTGGTGGGCGTGAGCATCGGGGACGACGTGGCGCTGGCCGGCGAGGTCTACGTGATGGACTCCAGCAGCCATGGCGTGGAGGCCCACGCGCCCCAAGAGGCGCCGGTCCGCATCGGGGACGGCACCTGGGTGGGGGCGCGCGCGATGATCCTGCCGGGTGTGACCCTGGGCAGGCGGGTGGTGGTGGCGGCCGGCTCGGTCGTGACCCGCGACGTGCCCGACGACTGCATGGTCGGCGGCAACCCGGCGCGGCTGATCCGCAGGCTGGACTACCCGTGGTTCTGCCAGCGGGCCTGGCACGACGGCTTCTGCAGCTGCCCCGGCTCGATGCTCGGGCCGCCGCTGCCCGAGGACCACCCGCCGGTGGTGCTGCCCGAGGGGTGACGGGTCAGCGGGAGGCGCGCCGGACCCGGCTCTCGGCGGCCTGCCCGGCGCCGGCGGCCGCGACCACGGCCGTCGCGACGAACACCAGCAGGCCGGGCATGCCGGCGGGCATCGGTGCGGCGACCCCGGCCAGCGCGGTGACCGAGCGGGTCGTCGGCGGGACCGGCGCCGTGCGGGGCGCGGCGAGGTTGACCTCGGGCAGGGTCGCGACCATCGGCGCGGCCAGCGGGGCGATCATCGGCGCGGCCAGCGGGGCGATCATCGGCGCGGCCGCCAGGCCACGGGCGGCGCCCAGCGGCGCGGTCACGCCGGAGAAGCCGCCGAGCGCGGGCAGCACGGCGGTCGCGGCCATCGGCCGGATCGGCGCACTCGTCGCGGCGGGGGAGGGGGTCGCCTTGGGGGCGGTCGCCTTCGGGGCAGCGGCAGGCTTGGGAGCTGCGGCCGGCTTCCCGGCCGGCGCGGCGGTCGGCTGCGGCGGTGCGGGCGCGGGCTTCGGGACCGTCACGGGGGGCTTGCTCGGGGGCTTCGGTGCCGGCGTGCCGCCACCGGTGACGCCACCGACGATGCCGCCCACCGCGCCGCCGACGACGGGCACCGCCGGTATGGAGGGGGCCGGTGTGGAGGGAGTCGGTGTGGCGGTCGGCGCCGCCGACGTGACCCCGCTGACGACCTTGTTCACGTCCACCGGGCCGGGGACGTCCAGCGCCCAGGCGGGCGTCGCGAGCAGGACCACTCCGAGCGTCCCGAGGCCGACCGCCGCTGCGCATCTCGTTCCGCTGCTCCGCATGACCCTCTCCCTGCCCTCTCGGCCCACCGGTCACTCCCCGTCGTCGTGATGTGGCCGGTCCAACGACGCGGGCCGCGGACGGTGACGCCCGCGTCGCCGAGAGCCTCGGCAGCTCACAGTGCCTGCGACGTGCCGCCGTCCACCACCCAGACCTCGCCGGTGACGTACGCCGCCCGCACCAAGGCCAGTACCACCTCCGCCACGTCGCCGGGTGCGCCGGACCGCCGGAGCGGCGCGATCGCGGTGACCGCCTCGCGCACCACGTCCCAGTCCGCGGTCCACGGGGTGTCGACCAGGCCCGGCGCGACGGCGTTGACGCGCACGTCGGGGCCGAGCACCTTGGCCAGCAGCCGGGTGGTGTGGTTCAGGGCGGCCTTGCTCGCGGCGTACGGGATCGAGGACCCGGTCGGGCGTACGCCGGCCAGGCTGGACACGTTGACGACGCAGCCGCCGGCTGACCGCAGCGCCTGCTCGGCGGCGGTGACCAGCACGAACGGCGCGATCACGTTCACGTCGTACAGCCGGCGCCACACCTCGGGGGTCGCGGCGGGGAGGTCGCCGTGCGGGATCACCTCGGTGGCGCCGGCGTTGTTGACCAGGACGTCGAGGCGGCCGTGCTCGGCGACGACCCGCTCGATCAGGCCGCGGGCCGCCTCCGGGTCGGCGACGTCGGCCTGCAGGTAGCTGCCGCCGACCTCCGCCGCCACCTGCTCGCCGTTGCGCACGGACGAGCGGGAGTTGACCACCACGTGCATCCCGTCGGCCGCGAGCCGGCGCGCGACCTCTGCCCCGATGCCCGAGGAGGAGCCGGTGACCAGGGCGACGGGGCTTTCCATGCGCGGGACCGTACCGAGATGCCGCCGGCCGGGGCGCAGGCGAGGATGGAACGGTGGCCGACCTGGACGACATCGACCGGCCGCCGCAGGGCGCCCCACCGGTGGACGCGGTGCTGCTCGTGTCGTTCGGCGGCCCGGAGGGGCCCGACGACGTGCTGCCGTTCCTGCGCAACGTCACGCGCGGGCGCGACGTCCCCGCGGACCGGCTGCGCGAGGTGGCGAGGCACTACCTCGACCTGTTCGGTGGCGTCTCGCCGATCAACGCGCAGGCCCGGGCCCTGCAGTCGGCCCTGCAGGCGGAGCTGTCCGCACGGGGGCCGGACCTGCCCGTCTACTGGGGCAACCGCAACTGGGACCCCTACCTCGCCGACACCCTCGACGTGATGCGGGCCGACGGCCGGCGGCACGCACTGGCGGTGCTGACCAGCGCCTACCCGTCGTACAGCGGCTGTCGGCAGTACCGCGAGGACCTGTGGCGGGCGCGGGACGGGCGCGGCCCGCTCGTCACCAGGCTGCGGCACTACTACGCCGAGGACGGCTTCCTCGACCCGATGGTGGACAGCACGCAGGCCGCGTTGGCCGGCCTGGGCCCGGCGGCGCCGCTGCTGTTCACCGCCCACTCGCTCCCGCAGGCGATGGCCGACACGTCCGGCCCGGACGGGGGTGCCTACGTCGAGGCGCTGCGCACCGCGGCTGCCCGGGTCGTGGCGCGCCTGGACGCCCCGCGGGAGTGGGAGGTGGTGTTCCAGTCCCGGAGCGGGCCGCCGCAGGTCCCCTGGCTCGAGCCGGACGTCGGCGACCGGCTCGCACAGCTGTCCGCCGAGGGCGCGCACGAGGTGGTGCTGGTGCCGATCGGCTTCACCAGCGACCACGTAGAGGTGCTCTACGACCTGGACGTGCAGGCGCAGCAGCGGGTCGCGGCACTGCCCGGTCTGACCGCGCGCCGCGCGGCCACCGTCGGCACCGACCCGCGGTTCGTGGCGATGCTGCGCGACCTGGTCGTCGAGCGCGTGACCGGGCCGGAGCTGCCTTGGCACGGCGCCGTCGCCACCCATGACCGCTGCCCGGCCGGCTGCTGCCCCCCACCGCCCGCCCGTCCGTCCCGCGCCTAGCCTGCCGCGGTGCAGCAGCCCTGGTGGCGGGACGCCGTCGTCTACGAGGTCTACGTCCGCAGCTTCGCCGACAGCGACGGCGACGGCACCGGCGACCTGGAGGGGGTCCACCGGCACCTGGACCACTTGGTCGAGCTCGGTGTGGACGCGCTCTGGCTCACGCCGTTCTACCCCTCGCCGATGCGCGACCACGGCTACGACGTCGCCGACCACGTCGGCGTCGACCCCGTCTTCGGCGACCTGGCTGCCTTCGACCGGCTGCTCGACGGCGCCCACCGGCACGGGCTGCGGGTCATCGTCGACCTGGTGCCCAACCACACCTCGGCCGATCACCCGTGGTTCCGCGCGGCCCTGGCCGACCCGTCCTCGCCGCTGCGGGCGCGCTACCTGTTCCGGCCCTCCGGCCCGGACGGCGGCCCGCCCAACAACTGGCAGTCGGTCTTCGGCGGCCCGGCCTGGACCCGGGACGAGCGCAGCGGCGAGTGGTACCTGCACCTGTTCGACCACTCCCAGCCCGACCTCGACTGGCGCAGCCCGCAGGTGCACGAGGAGTTCGACGCGATCCTGCGCTGCTGGCTGGACCGCGGCGTCGACGGGTTCCGGATCGACGTGGCGCACGGGCTCTACAAGCAGCCCGCGCTGGCCGACGAACCGGCGGCCGACGAGGGCGGCATCGGCGCGGTCGCCCGCTCCTTCGTCTGGGACCAGCCCGAGGTGGTCGAGGTCTACCGCGACTGGCGGACACTCACCGACTCCTATCCGGGCGACCGGATGATGGTCGGCGAGGTGTTCCTGTTCGACGTCCCTCGGATCGCGCGGTACGTCGGCGAGGACCGGCTGCACCAGGCCTTCAACTTCACGCTGATGCGCACGCCGTGGGACGCCGCCGAGCTGCGCGCGAGCGTCGAGATGGCGCTCGGGTACTTCTCGCCGGCCACCTGGGTGCTGTCCAACCACGACCTCGTCCGGCACGTCACCCGCTACGGCGGCGGGGCCCTGGGCCGTCGCCGCGGCCTGGCCGCGATCGCCGTGCTGCTCGCGCTGCCCGGCTCGGTCTACCTCTACCAAGGCGAGGAGCTCGGGCTCGACGAAGGCGACGTCCCCGCCGACCGCCGGCAGGACCCGATCTTCCACCGCACCGGGGGAGCGCAGGACGGCAGGGACGGCAGCCGTACGCCGATGCCGTGGACGGCGGCCGGGCCCGGGCACGGCTTCACCACGGGGGAGCCCTGGCTGCCGTTCGGGGCGGACGCCGCTGCGCTCGCCGTCGACGTGCAGGCGCCCGACCCGGCCTCGACGCTGTCGGCGTACCGCCGGCTGACCGGGCTGCGCCGGGAGCTGTTGCGCGGCGTGGACGACGACGTGCGGTGGCTGGACGCGCCCCCGGACGTGCTGGCATTCCGGCGGTCCAGCGGGCTGGTCTGCGTGCTGAGCACCGCGACCGAGGACGTCGAGGTGCCGGTGGCCGGCGTCGGGGAGGTGGTGGTGGCGACCGTGGCCGGAGCCGCCCTGGCCGACGGCGTGCTGACGCTCCCGCCCGCGGCGACGGCCTGGCTGCGCTGAGCCGGCCGGTTCAGCCCGTGGCGCCGAAGGAGTTGTACGCCGCGACCCGCGCGCGCCGGACCTGCCCGGCCAGCTCGCGCAGCGCCGCCTCCCGCTGCGTCGTCTCGTGGCTGTCGACCGCCGCGCCGGCGTCCTGCGTGGCGAGGTGCAGCACTCCGCCGAGCCGGCGGGCCTGCACCAGCAGCTCGCGGGCGCGGCTGTCGAAGCACCCGGGCAGCTCGTCGTCGTCGATCCCCGCTCCTGGCTGCAGGCGCAGCTCCCGCAGCGCGGCGGCGGCCTCCGGCCGCCAGCGGGCCGCGTCGAGGTCGCTCAGCACCCGCGCGGTGGTGACGACGCCGCGGCGCAGGTCGTGCTCGGCGTCGTGCAGGAACGGTCCCGGCTCCGGACCGACCCGCTCCGCGTCGTACGCCGTCCAGCACACCGTGGTGACCGTGCCGTCGAAGGGCGAGCCGTGTGCGGTGACGGCGGGCACCAGACCGCGGCCGGTGCCGTCCGCCCGCAGTGCCAGCACGCCCTCGGAGGCCGCCAGCGCCGCCGCCGTGAACGGCCCCGGCGCCGGGAGCCCGAGCGCGTCCCCTGGGGCGGGCAGGACCACCCGAAGGCGCACCGCGCCGTCCGCCCGCAGCCGCGCGACGGCCTTCTCGAGCGGCAGCGGCTCGTCCGCCAGGCCCGCGACGGTGTGCTCGTCGTCGGCCGCCGAGACGCGGTCGAGCAGGTCGGGCAGGGAGGCCTCGCCGGCCAGCCAGGCGCTGCCCCAGGCGGCGAGCAGCGCGCTGCGGGGCGCGCCGGCGTGGGGGGACACGGGTGGGCACGCTAGCCGTGTCGCTGGGCCGGTCCGGGGCCGCCGGCCCCTAACGTCGGGTGGATGCGCAGCACCGAGTACGGCCCGGATGTGTTCGCCGGCAGCCGGCCCCGTCGGGTGGTCGAGGTCGTCCCGGCGCGGTCCGGACTGGTCGTCGAGGAGGCCGGCACCGGTTGGTGCGGTGCGGTCGTGGCCTGCGACAAGGAGCGGGTCAGCCTGGAGGACGGCCGCGGCCGGGTGCGGGTCTTCCCGCTCGGGCCGGAGGGGTTCCTGCTCGACGGCGTCGCCGTGACGCTCGTCCGGCCGGTGGCGGCGCTCGCCTCGGAGCCTCGGCGTACCGCGTCCGGATCGGTGGAGGTGGCGGGGCTGCGCGCCCGCGTCGCCCGCGACAGCCGCATCTGGGTGGAGGGCAGGCACGACGCGGAGCTGGTGGAGCGGGTGTGGGGGCACGACCTTCGGGTCGAGGGCGTCGTCGTCGAGCCGCTGGACGGCGTGGACGACCTGCCGGACCTGGTGCGCGCCTGGCGGCCCGCGCCCGGCCGCCGGCTGGGCGTGCTCGTCGACCACCTCGTCACCGGCAGCAAGGAGACCCGCACCGTCGCCGAGGTGCGCAGCCCGCACGTGCAGGTGACCGGACATCCGTACGTCGACGTCTGGCAGGCGGTGAAGCCGGCCGCGGTCGGCATCGCCGCCTGGCCGGTGGTCCCACCCGGCCGGCCCTGGAAGGAGGGCGTGTGCCAGGCCCTCGGGTGGGGCGAGCCGTGGGAGGGCTGGCGCCGGGTGCTCGCGGCCGTCGACGGCTGGACCGACCTCGAGGTGCCGCTGCTGCAGGCCGTCGAGGAGCTCATCGACTTCGTCACCGAAGGCTGAACGCGCGGCCTGACCCGGCCCCTCCCGCCCACCGTCCGCCGCCCGACCCGGAAGCAGCCGTGCCCGCCCCGCTCACCGACACCGCGAGCCCGGTCCCGCGGGGTGAGCTGGCCGGTCCGATCGTTCGAGCTCCACGGGCTTCACCCTGTCCCTACAGACTGTCGCCATGTGGGAGCGAGAGCTGGTGGCGTCTGGAGCACGGTGGGAGCCGGTGGTCGGTTACTCCCGGGCGGTGCGGGTCGGGCCGTGGGTGTCGGTCGCGGGCACGACGGCGGCCGCCGACGGCGGTGGTGCCGTCGGCGGGGACGACATCGGTGCACAGGCTCGCGAGGCGCTCCGACGGATCGAGCAGGCCTTGCAGCAGGTGGGAGCCCGGCTCGGGGACGTGGTGCGCACTCGCATGTTCGTGACCGACATCAACCGGTGGGAGCAGGTCGGGCGCGCCCACGGGGAGTTCTTCGGGTCCATCCGTCCGGCGACGTCCATGGTCGAGGTCAGCAGGCTGATCGATCCGGCGCTGCTCGTCGAGATCGAAGCAGATGCGGTGATCCGGGACAGCGTGGGACCGTGATGGGATGACGCGGGAGGGGCAGCAGAGCGGCGCTGCCAAGGCCGCGCGGACGACCGCAGCCTGGCGCGCGGCCGGCGAGCGCGGTGACGCCGAGGCAGCCGGGCGCTGCCTCGCTGCCGGCGTCCAGCTGATCTCGCCCTTGACGGCCCGGTTCAGCTTTCGCGGAGCCGGCCAGGTGCAGGACGTGCTATCCGCGGCGCTCGAGGTCATCAGTGACATCAGCTACCACACCGAGGTCGGCGAGGGCGTCACCCGGGCGTTGTTCTACCGCGGCCGCTGCGGCGACGAGCAGTTCGAGGAGGCCCAGCTCCTGCGCTTCGACCCGGACGGACTCATCACCGAGCTCACACTGTTCGGCCGGCCGCTCCCCGGCCTGACGGCAGTCATGGCAGCGATCGGGCCAGCACTTCTGCGTCGCCAGGGACGGCCCGTCGTGGCCGGCGTCGTGGCCGCGACCACCAGGCCGCTCGCCGTCCTGACCCGGCTGGGCGAAGCCCACGTCGCGCCCCTGGTGGAGCCGGGGCGGAGGTAGGCCCGGCCAGCCGGGTGAGCGACCGAGCAGTTCGCGGGTCGGGCGGCCCCGGGCTGAGGCGCCCCGGTGGGGAGTGGCGATCTTGCACGCTCGGCCCGCCCCGAGATCGCCACATCCACGGACGATGCCCGGCCGGCTGGCCAGGGAAGCCGCTACCCGGTGTCGTCCATGACGCCGGCGGTGACGCCGAGCACGACGCCGGCCAGGCCGATGACGACGCCGAGGACGGCCAGTGGGATCGACCTCAGGACGAAGGCGAACCCCAGCACGGCGGCGGCCACGATCAGCAGGCCGACCGTGACCCAGGAGGCCGCCTTGTGGCTGTGCTCGGTCGTCGCCGCCATGGATGCCTCCGCCGGTGCTCGCGCGCCGGTCGGGAACCGGCGGTCCGGCGTCGAGTCTAGGCGGGTGGCAGGAACATGGGCAGGGGCGGCGGCGGTTGCCGCCGTACGTGCCCCTTCTGTTCGAGCCCTTGACCCTGCGCGGTACGACGTTCCGCAACCGGGCGTGGGTGTCGCCGATGTGCCAGTACTCCTGCGAGGAGGGGGTGCCGCACGACTGGCACCTGGTGCACCTCGGTGCACGCGCGGTCGGTGGCGCCGGCCTGGTGATGACCGAGGCTGCGGCGGTCAGCCCGGAGGGCCGGATCAGCCCGCAGGACGCCGGCATCTGGTCCGACGAGCAGGAGCGTGCCTGGTCCAGGATCGTGGAGTTCGTGCACGGGCAGGGCGCTGCGGCCGGCACGCAGCTCGCGCACGCCGGACGCAAGGCCAGCAGCCACCGGCCCTTCGGCGGCTCCAGCGGCACGATCCCGGCGCAGGAGGGTGGCTGGACGGCGCTCGCCCCGTCGGCGATCGCGTTCGGGCGCTACGCGACGCCGGCCGAGCTCGACGCCGACGGCATCGCGAAGGTCGTCGACGACTTCGTAGCCGCGGCGCAGCGGGCCGAGCGGGCCGGCTTCGACGTGGTCGAGGTGCACGGCGCCCACGGCTACCTGCTGCACGAGTTCGTCTCGCCGCTGTCCAACCACCGCACCGACGCCTACGGCGGCTCGTTCGAGGGCCGCACGCGGCTTCCACTGGCGGTCGTGGAGGCGGTGCGCGCGGTATGGCCGCAGGACCGGCCGTTGCTGTACCGCGTCTCTGCCAGCGACTGGGCCGACGGGGGCTGGACAATCGAGGACACGGTCGCGTTCAGCGTGCTGCTGCGCGAGCGCGGTGTGGACCTCGTCGACTGCAGCAGCGGCGGGCTGGTGCACACCCAGCAGATCACCGTCGGTCCCGGCTACCAGGTGCCCTTCGCCGGGGCGGTCCGGGCCGGGGCCGGTATCCCGACCGGGGCCGTCGGCATGATCACCGAGCCGGCGCAGGCCGAGAAGATCCTCGCGGACGGGCAGGCCGACGTCGTGCTGCTGGCCCGTGAGCTGCTGCGCGACCCGAGCTGGCCGCTGCGGGCCGCCGCCGAGCTCGGCGGCGAGGTGCGGTGGCCGCCGCAGTACGAGCGGGCCCGCCCGTTCCCGTGACCGCTCAGGTGCCGGCGGCCGCGGTCGACCGGCCGGACGACCCCCGGGTCGCCGACTACGTCGGCCTGACCGACGGCGCCCGCCGGATGCGGCACGAGCCGGGCGCCGGCTTCTTCATCGCCGAGGGCGAGAAGGTGATCGCGCGGGCGGCGGCCGCCGGCTACCCGCCGCGCTCGCTGCTGCTCTCACCCCAGCGGCTCGCCGACCTCACACCGGCGGTCGCGGCGCTGCCCTGCCCGCGCCTGGTCGCGTCGTACGACGTCCTGCAGGCCGTCACCGGGTTCCACGTCCACCGCGGGGCGCTGGCCTCGTTCGGCCGGCTGCCGGTCCGCTCGGCCACCGAGGTGCTGACCGTGGCGCGCCGCGTCGTCGTGATGGAGGCCGTGACCAACCACACCAACCTCGGCACGGTGTTCCGCAGCGCCGCCGCGCTCGGCATGGACGCGGTGCTGCTCTCCTCCACCTCCTGCGACCCGCTGTACCGCCGCACCGTGCGGGTCTCGATGGGGCAGGTTTTCGCGGTGCCGTACGCCTTCCTGGACCGCTGGCCGGAGGATCTGGCGGAGGTGCGCGACGCCGGTTTCCGGGTGCTGGCCCTCACGCCCGACCCGCAGGCCGTCCCGCTGCAGGACGTGCGGCTCGACCCGGGCGGCAAGGTCGCGCTGCTGCTGGGCGCAGAGGGACCCGGGCTCACCGAGCCCGCCATGGCCGGCAGCGACCTCCGGGTGCGCATCCCGATGGCCGCCGGCGTCAACTCGCTGAACGTCGCCGCGGCGGCCGCCATCGGCTGCTGGGTCGTCGGCCGGCAGCCAGGCGGTTCATGACGTCGTACGGGCTGAACCGCTGCGGCACGTCCGACGGCGGCGGCTGATCAGCCGAAGACCGGGAAGCGCCGTCGCTTGGCGAGGCGGCCCATGCCGCCCTGGATCGCCGACCGCACCTGCTCGTAGACCGCTTGCACGTAGGCGTCGTCGCCGACCCGCTCGGGGTCGTCGACCACACTCACCGGGTCGAGCAGCTCGGTGCGGATCTTGGCCGGGAGCGGCAGGTGGGTGGGCAGCAGCTCGACCGCGAGCGGGAAGGGGAAGCCGGCGACGATGGGGGCGTTGGCGCCCCGCAGCTTGCTCTTCAGGCCGCCGAGGTGGTCCATCGCGTCGGCGAGCCACTTGCCCTCGGACAGCACGAAGACGGTGTCGTGGCCACCGACGGTCGCCACCGGCACGATCGGTACGCCGGAGCGGATGGCCTGCCGGACGAAGCCGGTGCGGCCGCCCAGCACCGCCTCGTCACGGCGGCGCCAGCTGCGCATCGCGTCCTTCGCCCCGCCGGGCCAGACGACGACGTCGTCACCGGCGGCCAGTGCCTTCGTGACGCTCTCGCGGCTGGCGGGAAGTACGCCGAGCAGGCGGAAGTAGTCGCCGAGTCCGGGCGCGGCCATCAGCACGTCGTGGGCGGTGCCGTGCAGGATCCGGCGTCCCTGGAAGTGCCGGTTCCAGGCGTCTAACAGCGTCCAGGCGTCCATCGTCAGGGCGCCGCCGGAGTGCACTCCCACCAGCAGGCTGGGCGCGTCCGGCACCCGGTCGAAGCCCTCGATCTCCAGCCGGAAGTAGAAGCGGCGCAGCACGCTGTAGAGCGGCGCCTGCAGCCGGAGCAGCCGCGGGTCCGGCGGACGCGGCTCCCTGGCGGCGTCCACCCGGGCCCGGATGAGCCGCGCTAGCACACTGCCCGGCCGTTGTCCGTCCGCGCCCTCGGTGCCCAAGGCCTGTCCCTTCGCCTGCGACCGCCCATCGACGGCAGGGACCACCTGCCCCGGAGGGCGGCCGGCCACACGGCGGCCGCGGGGGCTCGACTCAGACGGGCGCATCCCGGCCGGCGCCGGCACCGGCGCGGGCCGGCCGCACTGTCACCTCGGCCAGCACGGTCCGCGTCGCTGCGGTGACGGCCTGCACCGCCGCGTCGAAGGCGACCTTGTTGCGGGTGGACGGCTGGCGCATGCCGACGACCTTGCGGACGTACTGCAGGGCGGCCGCCTCGACCTCCTCGGGCGAGACGTCGTCGGCGTACGGCGGGCGCAGCGTCTTGATGCTTCGGCACATGCGGGCAACGTTAGGTCCCGTGACCGCGTGCACGCGTGCACGCGTGCCAGTGTCGGCGGGCGCCGCTACGGTGCCGTCGATACCGACCCGTCACGGCCGACTGGGGGGCCCCGATGACCGTCCTGCTCGCGATCGGCACCCGCAAGGGACTGTGGCTGGGCCGCAGCGAGGACGACCGCCGGACCTGGTCGCTGACCGGCCCGCACTTCCTGGCGCAAGAGATCGCGGCCGTCGCCGTCGACACCCGTCGTACGCCGGTCCGGCTGCTCGCCGCCGTGCGCAGCGAGCACTGGGGCCCGACCGTGGCCTGGTCGGACGACCTCGGCGGCTCCTGGCACGAGACCGACCACGGCGCGATCCGTTTCCCCGCCGACACCGGTGCCGCCCTGGCCAGGGTGTGGCAGCTGCAGCCGGACACGCCCGAGCGCCCCGACGTCGTGTGGGCCGGCTGCGAGCCGACGTCGGTGTGGCGCAGCACCGACGGCGGCTGCAGCTTCTCCCTCGTGCGCGAGCTCTGGGACCATCCGCACCGGCCGGACTGGGCACCCGGTGCCGGCGGGGCGGCGGTGCACACCGTGCTGCCCGACCCGGACTCCGACCGCGTACTCGTGGCCATGAGCACCGGCGGGGTCTATGCGAGCGAGGACGGCCGGTCGGGGTGGACGCCGCACAACCGCGGCATCTCGGCGAACTTCCTGCCCGACCCGCAGCCGGAGTTCGGGCAGTGCGTGCACAAGGTGGCCGCGGACGCGGCGGGCCACGGGCGGCTCTACGCGCAGAACCACCACGGCGTCTACCGCTCCGACGACGGCGGCGGGTCCTGGATCTCGATCGCGGCCGGGCTCCCGAGCGACTTCGGCTTCGTCGCGCTGGCCTCACCACGGACCCCGGCCACGGCCTGGGTCGTCCCGATGACGTCGGACGGCCAGCGGGTCCCGCCCTCCGGACGGCTGCGGGTGCACCGCACCCGGGACGGCGGGCAGAGCTGGAACGAGGTCGGGGAGGGGCTGCCGGACCCGTCCTGGACGACGGTGCTGCGCGACGCGGCCTGCGTCGATGCCGGCGACCCGACGGGGGTCTACGTCGGGACACGCGACGGCTGCGTCTACGCCAGCCGGGACGAGGGGGGCGTGTTCCGGCCCGTCGCAGAGCACCTGCCCGATGTGCTGTGCGTCCGGGCGGTGCAGCTGCCGTGACCGTGCAGCTGCCATGACCGTGGAGCTGTCGTGACCGGCCGCGTCGACCCGTCCGGCGTGCAGGTGCTGCTGCCCGGCGTCCTGGCCGACCTGGCCGGGGGAGCGCGCCGGCTGAGCCTCGATCTGCCTGCCGGCACCCTCGCCGAGCTGCTGGACGCGCTCGCGTCGGCCCATCCCGTGCTGGGGCGTCGGCTGCGGGACGAGAGCGGGGCCCTGCGCCGCTACGTCAACGTCTACGTGGACGGCGCCGACGTGCGCGGCGAGCGGGGGCTGGAGACGGCGGTCGGTCCGCGAGCCCTCGTGCAGGTCCTGCCGTCCGTCGCCGGCGGCTGAGCGCCGCTCCGTAGGGAGACGGCCTAGTCCACCAGGTCGAGGGCGGCCTCGGCCACCGACCGGGCGTCCAGTCCGTGGTGGCGGTAGACCTCCTCGAGGCCGCCGCCCTGCCCCGCCTCGGACACCCCGAGGCAGGTGGTCGGCACGCCCGTCACGGTCCCGAGAAACGCCAGCGTGTGCGGATGCCCGTCGAGCAGCGTCACCAGCGGGGTGCGCCGGGGGAGCAGCCGGTCCAGGACCCCCTCGTCGACCCCGGCGGACGGCCCGCGCAGCAGCCCCCGGCGGCCCTGCGCCGCCCGCC